>ERZ808292.79-NODE-79-length-30623-cov-7.084631_pt1 | contig 30623 bp, 47 predicted proteins | sample MGYA00521275_ERZ808292 | MGnify/ENA primary metagenome ERZ808292 (study PRJEB31516, sample SAMN03275613) | gut metagenome | biome: mammalia-associated habitat; material: feces | host: Papio cynocephalus | place: Kenya | collected 2012-07-26 ... | reverse complement strand
TGTTTTCATTGTTTTCTTCCTTTCCCCGGATTTTAATACCGGCTAAGAGCGCAAGCTCGACCGTCCATGCGCTGAACCATGCGACGGTCAGTGTGTCCGGTATGGTTCTGCCCTTAGCGAGCAAGAACAGTGCTGCGATGGTGTACCAAATGATGTTGATCATTGCGACGATTACAAACTTTGTTCTTTTTTTCATTACCTCAACTCCTTAAACGGCATATTGACCTGTGTCCCGCTTCGGCTGTCCCAGTGGTAAAATCTTTTTGAATAGGTGATGCTTGAGCCGAAATGCACGCCCCAGGTGTATAATCCCGCTTCACCGACTACGCCATGCGCCGCGCAGATTTCCTTCCATTTGGCCGCATATTTGATAAATTTTTCCTTGCTGATTTCGATGTTCGTACTCCAGTCGGTAGCCGTGCCCTTGAGGTGGGATGATGTCGACACGCCGCCGACTTTTTTGTTGTAAGCGGCGGTTCGATACCACGCGTGCACGTTCATCGGTCTGCCTAGCCACTGCCGGAACTCCTCCAGCAGCTGCGCGTGTAATAGCGCCGCTGCGTCGATGGGAATTGTCCCGGTTTGATTTTTGCCGTAGTCTTTAAATGTAAAATGCTCGGTTAGGTTTTCGCCTGATAATTTGATTTTCATTTTTTCTCCTCCTGTCAGCTTTTACTCCGTTACCTCATCCCATCCGTATACACCCGGCTCCCAGACATTGTTGTCTGCTGTGGATACCCACTTTTTGCCGTTGTGCGTAACCTTGTCGCCTTTTGCATATGCGTCCTGCGCTCCTGTTGGCTGAACCCATTCAGGATATTCTTCCGTCCACACACGCTTAAATAGTGCCGGTACATTTGGCGGTTCCCATCCGCTCTGCGTGGTATGGGCTTGCACCACCTCGTACAGGATTCCTTCGTAAGCTCTTCTGTCGCCTACAGACAGATTTTCTCCCGCGAGCCACTGCTTATACCAGTCAACATTTTTTTGCGCGATTTCTGCCGGGGCGGTTGGAAGTGTGCCGGATAATAAGTCAATTAGCTCACGCTGTTTATTTGTCCATTGCATTTTGTACCTCCTCTTGAATTGCGTCTATTGAATCATCGATAACTGTATTTACTACATTTTGCTGTAAACCGTAAGATGTCATTGTCGCTGTACTTCCACTTAAAACGCAGACCTTTCCTGCTTTCTTTTTTGTGCAAGCAGTCAGTGTAAGACCCGATATTACAGATGTATCAAGAGAATCTCGTACACATTTTTGCAGTGTCGTTAAATCGAATCTTCCTATACCAGTTCTCCACATTCCACCATAATAAATATTTTCCGCGTATCGTATCATACCAATACATATCTTGCTGCTACCTTGTAATGCGATAGATTCTAATGTGGTCGGATCAATCTTATATATGGCCGCTCCGTTTGCTACAGCATAAACACATTGTCTTTCTGTATCATAAACCATTCCAGATTCATAAGCGTGAGAGTTTGGTATACTAGTAGTACTTTTAATAAATCTAATTGAGTTATCAGTAATTGTAAGGAGCGAAATTGACGAACTTTCGGCAAATATCATATAAGCATTGTTACCGAGTGCAACCATATGTGTAATAAGTTCTTCGCCTGCAATACTTTCATCACTTTGTGTAATGTTTGTTAAAGCGGAATCGGTTGCTGTATATAAGTCTATATAATATGGATTAGAAGCGGCGTTATCATTATGTCTAACAATAACTGGTCTTCCTGTTGTAGTGATACCTGCGACATAATAGGTAGTACGATTTGAAGTTGAAGACCTTTCAACTTCGTATAACTCAACAAGATTACCGCTTTCGTCCAATTCACATACCTTAGTAGCATATACTGAGTTATATGTCGGCCAAGAAGGACTAGTGTAGCTTACAGATACTGTTGTTCCTGAAACTAAAAAAAGGTCATTTCCAAGTTCTGATATATATGTTATTCCTTCCGTAAGTTTACCTGATGATGAGTTTGGGGATATTGATTCGCTTCGTGTGCTGGTTGATAAAAATTCAATAGAATAATCTGTATTAATTTTTAGAGTAATGCGACCTGCTGATATAGCTTTGGAATTATTTAAATATTCTCCGCGACAATACACAAAAAAGCGGTTATTACTTGCACGAACAATAAAATAGCCATTTTGTGGTTCCACAGTATTAACGGTCTCACTTGCAACAATCGTACACCTTCCATTTGTATTGATTTTTATAACTTGAAACAATTGTTCTGTTGAAGTTGAATCTGTTATCACAAGTAAAAAATGTGTTGTATCTAAAGAATAAATGCGACCCTGCGTTATTGTACTGTCTTCGAGTGCCGATGTCGCAAATCCATTCTGATAATCTGCAATCGACACAAAGGTATTCGGTTTGATATCCGCGTCATACGCAGGTAGTTCTACAGTTTCACTGTTTAGTGGCGGCAAGCCACCTGAACCGCCTACCAATAATCCTTGTCCCATGATTACACCCCCTTCAATCTCAAGTTAATTGTACTGTCAGGAATTGTGGAAGCGTACAGGATGATATATCCGTCATAAGTTTCCACTTTGTCTATAGCTCCAAATGCTACTTTTTCCTCCACAGATACATCTGCACTTGTGATTTTCAATGCTACAATCGGATTGTAAACAGCCTTCATGCCCGACACAGTAACTCGGTTGGTATAATATCCGTTCGTTTGCGTTGTCGACCATCCGCTTTGGGGAATGGTAACCGTCCATTCTTTGCCGATTAACCCAAAAGCTTCACTTGGAAGCTCGCACCCGAAGCGCTCTTCGTTTGCGCTGCTGAACAGCGTTGCTTTGTTTATCGGCGTGCCGGTTTGTGTCGGTTCGTCCGCGCGTTCAAGCGTTGCATATTCGCTTGTGCCATTCGTGCGTGTCAGTTTCACGCGCCCGGGCTTGGTTGGTACTCTATCTTTCATAATTCACCTCCGTACAAATCTCCGCTATAAAAGAATTGTTTTTCGATTTTGGTAATATATTCGTCGATGATTTCAAGGATTCTTTCGATGTTGTTCGCCTCTTCAAAAGTGAAGTTCTCCATGTCCTCGGGAACGACGGGCGTTCCGGGCGGCATGGTGAACTGTTCTCGAAGCTTTTTTATATTTCCAAGATACCGCTCTGCGTCCTCTGATTCCATGAACTCATTTTTTGACCATGTATTTTTGATGATAAAATTCAAAGCGTCATATCCGATAATTGCGAATCTGTTCTTAACATAGTCAACGGCGGATTCTACACGGTTGAGGTCAGAGGCGTTATACGCCCCTTTCAGACCGTTTAAAAACTCTGTAGCCTCTTCTTCCGTCCAGTTCGCTAACCCCGCTCTTATTAGCTCCTGCGCCCTCTCAACATCATCTTCCGTTCGGTCGGTTATCAACTGTAGTCCGTAGTACAGCGTTGTTGTGAATGTCGATGTGTTTCCGCGATTGTCGATCGCCGTGAGAACGCAGTGATAAACATCCGGGGTTGCGCGGTCAACCTCCGCAGTCCATGAGCTGTAATTCTCATGGACTGAATCGAGGGTGAAAGTATAGGCTTTCCCGTTGACCGTTCCTGTTACATAGGTTACATCTGTCGTTAGATTGAGAGTTACCGTTCTCATTCTTCGACCACAACCTTAAGAATCATGGACGCGCCTGTGTTTGCAGGGTTCGGCGTGATTTCAACGCTCGTAATCTGCGGAATGCTCGAATTGCGTGTTACATGACGGGTTACGGTGCTTGTCTTGCCCGCAGCGTCGGTTGCGACGATGGTTATTGTATTCTCGCCCTCTTCAAGCGTTACCGTCGTGCTGAACGAACCGTTAGCCGCTACAGTTACCGACTTGCCGTTGACTGTTACCGTTGTCGGCGATGATGTTGCGTCGTTGGTAGTACCGGACACAACAACAGTCTCCGAAGCAGTAATTGAGCCTTCTGCCGGGGATGTAACATTGAGTGTAGGTGGTACCGTGTCAATCGTGAATGTCGTAGACTTTTCTTCTGCCGCATTGCCGTCGTTATCGCTTGCGTTAATCGTGACAGTATGATGGCCGTCGGTCAGCGCGGTTGCCGGAGTGGCGGTTACAGAATAACCGTTTGTGATTGCAGTCGTCTTGATGTCTGTAATTGCCTCATCGTCAACTATAACAGCAATGGTTGATGCCTTAACGCCCGAGCCGCCCGTTTCGTCGATAACGGTGAACGTAATCGGCTGCTTGCTGTTGCCTGTGTACGCTCCATTTGTCGGACTGATGATGTTAATTACAGGCTTAACCGTTTCTTTTACGACTAATTTACAGCCATCATTGCTTGCCGCGTTTGCGGTTGATTTCGTGCCTGCGTCGTTTGTTGCAACTACAGATACATCGTAATAGCCGCCCGTCAGATTGAACGATGTCGAGCCGGGGGCGGTTAGATTTGCGACCCATGCTTTTTGCGTTGAATCATAGGTCAGATTATAAGTGTTACCGTTTAAGGTAGCTTGTACTGTTTTAATCGCCATTTTATACTTCTCCTGAATAGATTTCGCCGCTGTAGAACTTCTCCGGTTCATAGATTACCAGTTTATCCTCTGCGGTTACTGTGAGCGTTATTTTCTTATTGATTGTCGTTGGGTTATCGACAATCTTTATTTTTTGAAAAACAACTTTTTGTTCATAGAACCCCTCTTCAGTCTTGCCCGTCAGAGAGCCCGAAACGCCCTCTTTCGCGCCCGAATATGCTTTTAAGGCATATTGGTATGTCTCGGACGGAAAAAGCCCTACATCGGTGTATGTGCTGCCGCTGACGGTTGCTATTAGGCTTCCGTCGCGATACAGCCGATACCCCGAAGCTTTCGAGGATTTTGTCCATGCGAGGGTAATAGTTTGATATTCTCGCGCAGTTTGCTTGAATTCCGCCGATGGCGTTGTGAACGTGATTTTCGCCGGGTCGCTTTCGCCGCTTGCATTGTATGCAACAACGCTTACTGTGTAGTCCGTGTCGGCATTGAGTCCAACAAGCTGATGTGCGGTGCTCGGCGTCGTTACAATTAAGCCCCCGTTTAGATATATTTTGTAGCCCGTAACCTCGCCTTCGGCAGTCCATGATAGATTTGCTCCGAAATAGTCGTGTGATTCTGTAAGGTTCGTTGGTGGGTTCGGCTGTGATGGGGTTATTCGAACATATCCATTTCCGGCATGACCTGTTTCTGCGCCGCCTGTCGGGGCGGTAAAGGACTGTGTACCGTCAATGGTTTGTGCGTCTGTCAGATGATGGGTTGCGTCAAGCAGATAACCACTCGGGGCGTTTTCTCCAGTCCATACAAAACCCGAACCGCCTCCGCCGCCCTTATCATCATCGCTCGAACTGTCAGGATAAGTACCGCCTCCGCCGTACCATCCGCCGCCACCGGCTCCGCCATAACCGCTTTTGCGGTATAATCCTTCTCCGCCTTGTCCGAATGTTCCGGCGTTACTGCTTCCGCCAGTTCCGCCTGCGGTCTGCGTTCCGCCACCGCCGCCTGAACCATATCCGTCAGTTGCGCTTATGCCGCTTGTTCCGCCGCCTGCGCCTCCGGCTTTGCTCGAAGCACCGTCAGAACCGCCGCCTCCGGCAACGATGACACGCGCATAAAGTGAATCCTTCCCGATTCGTATGTCAGAGGCACCGCCTCCGCCGTTGTAGGTGCTTCTTTTGCCGCCGCCGTTGAATCCGCCATCAGCTGTAGTCGCTTGTCCGCCTACATAAACAAAGATGTCTGTCGCTTTGTCAAGGGTTAAGGTTCCTATAGAATAACCGCCTTTTCCGGCTTTCTCGGCATCCGACCGATAGCCGCCTTGCGCGCCCCAGCATTCAAGAATGTACTTGCCTTTTGAAAGCGTCAGCTGCTGCACCGCGCCGGTATATTCAAAATTCATCATGTTTCTGTCCTCGTTGACGCTTGTCCTGTTATTTTCGCGCTTGCAATCCCCGTTATGAGATTGATGTCAAGGCTTTGTATTGCCCCGGCGATGTCTCTTTCGTTTAGGGAATTCATGCGCCACACTTCGCCCACTCTTTGATTTCCGAGAAGGATTTCCCCCTCGTCTTCATAGCGGTTTTGATAGAACGAATATAACCGCTGTGCGATTTGCGGGGCGTTTACCGCAGAGACAAGTGTCGCGCCGGAATCGCATGAAACGACATTCGGCTTTGCGTTTGCTGGAAGCTCCGAGGCGTACACACCCACAACGGATGTATTGTCCTCGTACTGCCTGCCGGTTATTGTAACCTGTCCGGCTGTCGTTACCTGAACCGTTGCATAGTTTGCGCCGCTTGCAAGAATCGTTGCGCCAATAATCGAAAGATTTGCGTACGGTGAGCCGAAGGTCAAAGTATGCGTTCCAACCGGGAGCGTGTCTTCATAAACATTCGATGTCTCTGTCGAAAGAACATACCGATGTGCGGTCACTTCCACTCCCGTTACTAACGCGGTCATTTTTACCTTATGACCGTCAAACTTCTCATCGTGCGTTATCGTTCCGATAGTTGCTGTGTTCTGCGGGTAAATGCGAATCGCCTTCCCCCTTGAGCAGTCCACAACCGCACCAATTGCGAATGCCACCTGTTGCAGAGCTTCACGGTGCGTACAAATCGGAATGTAACCGCTGACTGTTTTTGACGATAACGAAGAAGTCAAAGAATACTCACTATTCTCTACCTCTGCGGATGTCATGATTTCCAACACGAGTTCGCCGACATTTTTATTGGAATAGATTCCGCCCATAAAACTTGTTTCGTCAATGACGCCGAGAAAGTCGGTGCAGCTGAATGTTGTCGTGTCATCGTCTTCGGATGAAGGTTCATCCAAAAAGAACACGCCGAAGTTCTCACCGTCAACCGTTGCCCCGATAGCTTGTCTTTGCTGTAGTGCTACATACGCACCTCTTGGGTCTAACAGCGCAAAGTCCGTGGTGTATGCGGTGAATTCCAGAGTGTTGATGGAAAGTTCTGCGCCCGTCGGGTCTGCCTCTTCAAGAATCTGCGCTGATATGATCGAATCGTCGTCAAAAATCTTCACAGCTCCGTATTTTAACTCCGTCAGCTTCAAATACCTGTGTGGAAGCGATGTACCGTAGAATGTGCAGACAATTTTCTTGTAGTTCTCCACTAACCCCTCTGCAAAGTAGGTTGTACCATCCGGGTAGAACTCTTTTTCAGCAATCAGGTTGCCCGAAGAGTTGTAGTACTGTAGCTTCAAATGTGAGGCGTAATCGTCCGAATCATCTCGAAAGATAAAGGTAAGCCCTACCGTGGTATGCGTGTCTGTGAAGTCACATACAAGCGTGATGGGTGTTTCAAACTCCCCGTCGTCGCCGCTCTGTTGAAGCGACCAAAGTCCGAAGGTTTCCTGTTTGGGTTTATCAGGAAATGTCAATTTACTGCCGTCTAACAGCCATTGGTTTGTCTCGAGTGTCGCCCACGGCTTCACAGTCAGATTGTCTAAATCGGGCGTGTTAAGCACCGTGACATCTGCAAACGGCTGAACATCGGAACAGCTTTGACTTGAATCCTCCGCGGCGGTCACATCGAATAATCCATATTTCAGTTCTACCATCAGAATCTCCTTGCCGGGGCTTTCGCTGTAAAGCTTGCCTTTAGTTCTCCGAAGTAGTTCTTGCCCTTGTACTGCGCTAACATCTTGTCAGATACTTTCGTAATGTATGCCTTGAAGGAGAAGTCTCCACTACTCGCCGGAACGGTGACATTATGGAATTCCGTCGCTTCGGTGAGTTTGTTAAAGAGGGAATTGTATGCCGCCGTGTTGGTGGTGAATCCAAAAGTAATTTCATAGTTATAATAAACTCCGATTCCTTTTCGCTTTAAATCTCCGTTTTCGGTTCGGTTTGCATATTTATCCAGTACATCCGCATTTCTCGAGACTTCGCTCACGGGTACATCGTACCTTTTGCCGTCAATAATAATTCTGTCTGCTAATGCCATTAGTACGCGCCCCCTCTCGCAAATGATTTGCCTACTCTTCTGTCCTCTCGCTCAACTTCCAGCTTGAGAAGTCTTATCAACTGCCCCATTGTGCCTTTTGCGTTAATGACAATGTTTCCGTTGCCACTTTCCTCTCTCACAATCTGACGAATCACATCTTCCGGGGCTTCAAGGTTTCTGCCGTTTCTTTGGTCGCCGAGCATTGCCATGAATTCCGCGTTTGGTGGAATAACTGCGCCACTTGCAAGTTTTGGCACCTTAATGCGAGCCATTTTTACCTCGTTCAGAAGTGGGATGTTGAAGCCGAATCCGCTCATGCCCGTTAGGTCTTCCACCCAGTCAGGAACATCCACATGGATTTTATTCAGCTGATTAATGCACCAGTTGACCGCCCGAATGATAAGATTCACAGCACTTTCAACAATGCTTACAAACGAATTCCATATGCCTGCAAAAATCCTGCATACGCCGTTCCATGCCTTTTTCCAGTCGAGAGTGAATACACCCACAATAAAGTCTAAAAGTCCTTGGAAAATTTCTTTAATCCCGGTCGTATAAAACGATGTCTTTGTGAACCAGTCTAATATTTTTGTGAGGAAAGCGTCAATTGCTTCCACGCATTCTTTGCCAAGTACGAGAATAAGGACGCCTGTAAGAATCTCGCAAAGTCCTTTCCATACTTCACTTAATCCATTAACAAGCTGCTCCATACCTTCGCCTGCCATCTCAAAGTCTCCTGTAATGATTCCGATAAGCCATGTCAATGCGCCTGCGACAATATCAAGCACGCCTGCAAGTGTATCGAACAGGCCCGACCACAACATAAGGGCTGCCGGGATGATATGGCTTGTATAGAAATATCCGAGAATCTTTCCGAGCCATTTTAAAATAAACTGCACGCCTTTTGAGTTGTAGAATCTATCAAATGCATCTTTGAGGTTATTCCATGAATCTTTGAGCCTATCTACATACGGCTGCAATTTCGCCAAGCTGTCGCTTAGCTTGTCAAACACTCCTGTTTTCACACTCGGCGTTTTAACTTCTTCGAAACTCAAAGCGCCCGCACCGCCGCCTGCACTTGCACCGCCGCTCCCGGAGCTTGCGCTGTCTTTTTGCAAAACATCCAGTTTGTCAAAACTCGCAAGGGAAGTCTTAGCGGCTTCTCCCGCCTTTTCAGTTTCGCTCGCAAGCTCGCCTTGTGCGTCCGCCGCGCCGATAGCGGACTTCGCCGATGATTTTACTGTGGTATTCAGTCCGAAGAGTTTTCCGATAGTTTTTGCAAACGCATTCGCAAGGTTAATCAGTGCTTGAAGAATCGTATTTATGAACTTCACGACAGGAGTAAGCATCCGAATCAGTCCTCCGCCGAGTATACTAAGCAGCTCTTTCCACCGCTCGGATAATACCCTCGTTTGGTTTGCCCATGAATCAGATGTGCGCGCAAAGTCACCTTGTGCGTCTGCTAAGGAATCCATAGTAAAGTTATATCTTAGAGCAACCCTTTCCGCTTGGTTCATTTCGCCGTAGGCTTTAGTGATTCCGTGCGCTAAGGCATATTGTTTCAGATTAACTTCCGTCAGTACAACGCCGAGGTCTTTCAGCGTCTCGGTTTCGCCTGTAAAAATGGATTTCAGCTTAATCGAAGCAAGGTCTGTACTGATGCCGTAGAACGACGCAACATCACCTGTAAGCTTTGCGGTTTCGATTGCCATGTCGGAAGCCGCGTCCGTTGAAAGCCCCATCGACTTAGCCATCGCCATGTAAGTGGAGGCGGTTTGCTTCGCCGACAATTTCGACATGCCGAATTGTTCGATAGCCGTGTCTGCGAATGCTTCACACTTGTATGCCATATCACCGAAGGCGGTGTCAACAACATTCTGTACTTCATCCAAATCGGAAGCCAGTTCGATTGCTTGATTGCCGATTCTGATTAAACTTTGGACAACTTGACTTGCGACTTGCTCCGCGCCGAAGCCGATTGCCGTGCCGAGAGCCGTCGAAAGAAGTCCGCCAATCTTTGATGATTGCTTTGAAATTTGCGCCGTTCCCTTGTTAAATCCTGTAGTGTTAATTTTCGTGTCAAAATTTAAATATCCGTCAACCACCAGCCTCGCCCCCTTTCAGTAGTGCGTTGAATGCGTCTAATATTTCCTGTTCGTCGCTTGTCAGTTCAACTTTCAGCTCTGCAATGTCTCTGTTTTCCGCCCACCATTCCTTATCAGCTTTCGACTGCTTCCCGGTCTTTTTAAGCTTCCGCTGGTGGACGATTGTGTTAAACACGCATTCTCCGGTCTCAAAAAACGCGCTCATGAACTCCCAAAAATGATAAAATTCTTTTGAGCGAATCGAAAAGCCTGCGGACTTGTCCACAGCCGATATGATGAACTTCAAATCCTGTTCCCACGAGAACAATCGCCCGAAGGACAGTGCACCTTTCTTGCCGTCCGCAGCTTCGCCGAGATTCAAGAACCACACCGCTTGCTCTGCGGCTTCGGTCATTAGCCTGTCGGGAATCTCATCCTCGTACAGAATCCCCACCATGCACAGAACTTTCTCCATGTCGCTTAGGTCTGTTCTCTCAAACATTCGCATAATATTAACGCAGGGTCGCCAGTCTGCGTTAATAGCATACTCTTGACCCTGCAATGATAGGGAGGACGGTAATGTTAAAATATCCATCATTTGTATTGCGCAACAACAGATTTAACTTTCTGCTTGCGTTTCTTTGTCTCTTTCTCGAAATATGGAAACAGTGCCATGAGACCATTTGAAAATACAAAATCTCCGTTACTGCCCAAGCCACATACAACTTGATTGCCAAACATGACATCCGCTTGCCCTTCGCCGAAAGTATTATCAAATGCTTCGCGGAGAATCTTGTCAATCTCTGCATAAATCTTAAGCTCTTCGGCGGTGCGCTCGTTATCATCCAGTTTCTTTTCCGCCAGCTTCTCGGCTTTGACCGACAGCTGATTCAGTTTCTGCGGTGTGTCTCGAACCATTTCCAAAAACCCTTCATAAATTTTTGTGTCGGTCGGATTGAACGAAAAAATCCGACCTGTGCCGTTAATATCAAGGTTAATGACACCATCATCGAATTCTAATGTTTTCATGTTGTCACCTTATACCTTTGCTGTAAACGCCTTAGTGGTCGGATTGAATGTTCCTTCGGTCTTGATTCCTGTATAGTGAATGTTGAACGGAATCTGATATCCTGTCGTGTCTCCGCCCGCAGAAACGACTTCAATATAAACCTCTTCTTTTGTTGCCGGATATGCGCCGCTTGTTGCTGTTTCGTACAGCTTCACACGCACGACATCCGTTTTAACATCGTCAAGAACCTTGTCGTTGTCGATGATATCCTGTAAGAACTTGAACAGATTGCTTTCTGTATCCGCAATGTACGGCTCAACAGACGCTTCTTTTTCGTAGCCTTTTACATTGATGGATTCCTGTCCTAAAATATTCTTTTTCTTTTCAATGTCCGCCGAAAATTCAACGGATAATTCTTCGAGGTCTGCGCCGAGTACCTCGTAAGACGCGGTATTCTCGGACGGTGTGCAGTTGATGAAGTCCTGCACTAACTTTCTTGCAATTTTCGCCATTTTATACCTCTTTCTTGATTTTCAACTGGATTTGCACTTGGTAGATTCCCATGCCATCCTCTTCGATATCCATAAGCATACAGTTTGATACGGTCATGTCCTCAGCCGTGAACTTCCCCGGAAGCTCCGGAAGCCGTTGCTCGTCCATCCACAGCGAAAAATCTTCAAGAAAATCTTGGTTGTCCGCTCTGTCCTCTTCCTCTCGTGCGATTTCACGCACATAGAAGATGTAATTGTTTAAATAGAACTTGTTGCCTAAGATGTCCTGCTTATAAGTATCGTTCCCTGTTGGCTGTAACGCATAGCCGCTCTGTTTGCCCTCAAAATCGGTTAAAACAGTCATGCCGTTGTAGTTGCTTATGAAGTTCTGTAAAGTCTTTAAAATCGTCATTTTGTGCCTCACTTGAAGTGTTTTGCACACCCCTCAAGGATTGATTTTTTGTGAGCGGCTTTCATACGCTCAAACCACAGCTTTCCGCGTTGCGGCTCGCCGTGGTAGTGTAAATCCTCGTCGGTTGTGTGCTTCGGTGCGCTTCCGTAGAATGCGCGCCCTTGTGCGTCTCGCATAACTTTTCCGTAATACAGGTATCGCGCATATGGTGACTGATAAACCACTTCGCCGCTGCCGATAACGGTTCCTATAGTGCCGCTTTGATTCAGCGCGCCTGTCTGAAATGGGATATACTTCGCGTTGTACTTTAGTACCGCGCTGTCAATGTACTTTTGGCAGTCCTTGAACTGCCGTTCCCGTTCCGCTTCGAATGTCGGATTCCATTTAAGTATCAATGTATCTTTCGGGCTGTCTATCATCGTGCTGTCACTCTCCAATGCTTGAGGTCGCCGTAATCGAATGCCTCAACGGTCGTTACATAAAGCCCTTCCGGGATTTCCTTTGATGACTTTTGAATTTCCTTGAGACAAATACCTTTTACGATGATATCCTTTTCCTGTACCTCAACATTCGGCATAGGGATATAAACCTGCGCCTTGTCCTCCGGGGCTGTGCCTGTTTTCCGAAGGATTATCCCCGCAAGGTTTTCCCACAACACGCCTTTTATTACGGTGCGTGTCCATCCGCTTTCTGCGTGGTGGTAAAGCGTCATATAGTGGGGGAACATCATAATACCGCCCCCCTGTATAACAGACCCGTCATAACAAGGTAGTTCTCGACGCTGTCCTGTAGCTTCTGCTGTACCGTCATGCCACTTGCGCCGTAGCTTCTCGACCAGCTTCCCACGGTTTCAGATGTGATTTCGCCGCCTTTTTCAGCCGCATAATACACATCACACGCCGCACAGGTCGCGAGTTTGATTTGGTCTGCATATTTATTCAATACGGACGCTGTTATGCGATTCATTGTCACCATGTCAACATAGGCGGAGGCTTTGAGGACTTCGCGATTAAAGTCCTCTTCTGCCATAGTGCCGCTATATTCTTTCGAATAAAAATCATAGTCGCAATATTTCATCATGCGACCACCTCCTTATTTTGCCGCCAGCTGAATTGTCTTAGTGACTGCCGCCGTAGAGATAGTAACCTCGTCGGTTGTGCTCTTATATCCGTCAGCCTTAACAGATACTTTGTAAGTGCCTGCCGGAAGGTTTACTTCTACCTTGCCGCTTGAGTTTGTCAGCTTCTTTGCGCCGTCAATCAGAACGGTTGCGCCCTCGATAGCTGTGCCGCTCGAAGCGTCACCTGTCGGTGTGTCAGTTACGGTCAGCGTCAGCTTCTTTGTGGTCTGCGCCGTTGCAGGCTCTAAGAATGCGAACGGTACGCCTGTTCTGTCGCCGTTCATGCGTGTTACAGGGTTCGGAAGTGCCCAGCCCATTCTGAATACGACACGAATTGCAATCATATCCTGCTGTGCAAGGTTGTATACGATTTCCTTCGTTGTAGGGTCTTGGATAACGCCTTGGTCTAAAATCTTAACAGTAATGTCCTGTCTGATTGCGTAAACAGCCTTGCTGAAATCGCCGACGATTAACTGTGCAATCGAAGAATCGAAAGAGCCGTTCTGTGGGAACTGAATCGGCGCACCGTCGAGCGTGTAATTCGTGCTTCCCTGCATGTCGGATTTGAAGATCGGAAGACCGTCTGTGGTCTTGATTCCTCTCAACTTTGCTCTCATGCCCATAGCTGCAATTGCACCCGTTACCATAGTGCCCATTTCTTCAACTTTGGAGATTACACCGCCTTCGCCGAGTAACAGGTTGTAGTAGTCCGGGGAAGAACCCGGAGCCACATTGTTTCCTGCAACTCTCGCTCTGGTCACAATGTCTAAATCCCATTCCGCAGGTCTGCCGTTTCCGAAGATAACCGCGGAATCTACTCTTTCTCCGATTGCTTCGTTGATTCTCGGCAGGATCTCGCCGATAATGTCGAATGACGCATCGTCAACGACTGCTTCCGGAATCGGTACGATAACAGCCAGTTCCGCAGCAGTCAGATAAACGTTATCCCATTCCTGCTTTGAGGTCAGCTTCATGCCCGTGTCGCCGTTTACCCAGTACGCTGTTGGTAACATGTCTAATACCGGCATTCTTGTCGTCTTAGAGGACATATTCGGCAACTTTCTTGCCATGCTCATAAACGCGGAATTTGCCGGTGCTTCCTGCTGAATTGTGTTGATTAACTGCTCCTGAATCAAAGCTTCTGCTCTTTGTCTGTCTACAATATTAACTGCCATTGTTTACTCCTTTCCAAATAAAGAACGCAGGGCATTGTTTGCCTCTGCGTGGTCGCTTGTGCCTTCTTTTACTTGTGTTCCACCTTCGTGGCGGATTCCTTCTTTTGGTTTGGTTTCAACCTTGAAAAGAGACGGTGAAGATTCTCTGTAAGGCTTCAAGGTTTCATCGATTCCGACAGGCTTTCCGTCCGCAAATGCGAACTTGTCAATGCCGCCATGCTTATAAATGATGTAATCCGGGTCAGTTACTCCTGCGCCTGTTAATGCTTCTTTCAAGCTCTGCGATTTCACTAAATCCGAATACTTCTTCTGTTCAGCTGCGATGTCCTCGTCATACTTCTTTTGCAGGTTGCCAAGCTGTGTCTTTAACTCGGTCGGTGTCTGCCCGCCGAAGCTGTCAATCGTGGCATTCAGGTCTTTAATCTGCTGGTTTGCCGCCGCAAGTTCATTCTCCTTTGCGGTTGTCTTTGCCTTCTCCGCTTCTATGCCTGCGCCATAGTCCGCGAATATTGCTTCCGCCACTTCTTTCGCTTTGTCCTCTGCAAGTCCTGCTTTTGTCAGAATCTCTTTGATTTGTTCTCTTTTCATTGTCTCTCCCTTTCTGCACTTCGTGTTTAACGCGCAACGCCGCTATGTGCCTGCGTTTTACGGTCGCCACCGAATTTAGATATAAAAAAAGGACGGCTCGTCAGTCGTCCTCATTTTTATTGAATTTCAGGTATAAAAAAACACCTTGCGTTCATTCCGCAAAGTGTTATTGACTATTCCTCTACTATTTCGAATTCTTCGGGATAAAATAGATAGTCTTCATCGGTATCATCAACAATTCGATAAAGTCCGCGCTCAATTGCCAACACTTCATAAATTTTACCATTTGTCAATGATACATCACTTTTTCTTATATACTTGACTTTCATCTAAATACCTCTTTACTTTCATTTCGTAAATTTCGCCATCTGCTTCATACCAATGCAACTCAGCTTCTACGGGTTTTCCGTCAATAATAACCATGCCGTTTCCACTAACTTTTTCCCATTCGTCTGCCGGAATATGATAATCACTTTCCAGCCTGAATCTGTCTCGAATTTCGATTTGAGTTCCTTTCCCGGCGAATGTTTTTCCTTTAATCTGTTGTTTTTCGGCTAATTTAGTATGCTCATCGCTATCTAACAGCTTAACTTGATAGTTTTTAGCCGCTGCGCCGAGGCTTTTCTGTATCTTAATTATACTACTTTCCGCAGGTTTTGCAACAGTTTTCGATATTTCTTCTCTGCCATATTGCCGCTTTAGTCCTGTCTGCCCGAGGAAGTTAGCCTGGATTTCGCCCCACTTCTTTATCTTCGCATTCGCGCGCTCCGGGGATAGCCCTGCGGCTTCCATTCCGACCTTCTCACGCTTCCAGCGGCGGATTTGACGCTCAATATACCTTTGCCGCTGTGTTGCTTCGTATTCGGTCATTTTCTTGCCGTTATAGGTGTATTTCGGCTTGTTGAATGACTTTAACTCTTCCTTGCTATATGTCGGTTCGTCTCCCTCAAAAAACGGGTAAAAGGTGTGTCTGCAATTCGCACCACACAGCCCGGTAACACTTCCGTAGCCTGTCGCTTCTGACAGCTTCTCGTAGCCCTTTGTCTCTCCGCTGATTGAGTAAACCTTCCCTTGCCACTCGGCGTGTGATGGTCGCGCCCCGGAGTGAGCGGAGACCTCCACGAGGTCGGTTCCCAGTTCGTCGGCATTTGACAGTGCAATCTTGGCAACGGTCTGATTAACGCCTGTTCTAACCGCCCGGCGAACAACTACATCTATGTAATCTTTCCGCGTGCCGTAGTCGTAGGCTTCAATGCCGTTTTTGGCAAGGTCTGATATAGCGTTCTTGACTGCCGCTTCCTGCGAAAACGCGCCGCTTGAGACTTGAGCATATGCACGGTCTAAGGCTTGTGAGATTTGCCGCGTGCCTTGCGTTGCTGTCGTCCGTGTGAGGTTGTCAAATGTGCCAAGCGTCTTACTTAATCCTGCATTGAGTGTATTAACCGTTGACTGTGTCGGCTTCACGCCGTCGTCTTTCAGTTCTTTCACACCTGCTTCTTTTAACAGCTTCACAATCTCGGTTTTCGTCTTACCGCTTGCCTTTGCCAGTCGCTTTTGAATTTCCTTATAGGTCAATCCCATTTCCTGAAGCTTCATCGCCTGCCACTCGGCAGCTGACGAAAAGTAATCGTATTTACTTATCTTCCGCGCTATATCGGCGATGATGTCTCGCTCCGCCTGTTCGTAGATTTCCACCAATCTATCCGGGCATTGTTCCAGGTATTCCGGTGTAATCATAAGTTACTCCTCGTTAAACCAGTCCACATTGCTTTCAGCTTGCGGAACATTCGCCTTTGCTTCCTCTTCCGTCTCGCCGAAGAATCTTGCTCTATACTCCCACTTGTCACGGATTCCATCGCGGATTTCCTGCAAGAACTTTTCTTTTTCTGCGCCTGTGTCTTCAATAATAGAATCGTCGAAGTTGATTGTAATCTTTGCCGGGTCAACGCTGAACCCGTCCATGTCGCCGATAGCAATCACCATTTTGCGTAATGCTTCGTTTAATATAATCTCATGTTTCTTCAGATTGCGGTACAGGTCGGATTCCTCGCTGACTATCTCGGTAGCAGTCTTTACTCCTGTGGTCTCGAATCTATAATAGGAATCCCCAAGCCCGCACTTTTTCGCTAAGATGTTAAGCCCGGTCTTTAATCCTTGTTCGTGTGCGTCTGCTCGGATTTCCATGTTCATCTCAACAATCTTGTCCTGTCCGTCCGTTTCAGTTACGGCATAGAATTCTGTATCGTTAGAATCGAATACAGGGTAAGCCATCGTACCGTCCTGTGATTCCATAATTCGCGCGAATTTAATCGGAACGATGATTCTTTTCTTTCCCAGTTTGAATTCATTTGCATAAGAATCGTACACAAGGTCAAGGGCTTCTAATTGGTCAATGGAATTCGCATATACCGAAATACCCATAGGATTATCCAGTTCCACATTGTTTACGATGTTCGGCTTGATGATTTGGAAGCGCGGAACAGGTGAGCCCGTGTTAATCTCCGGCACGACCCCATCCGGCAGCTCCGCTTCTTGCAACGCGTCATTCGTGCGCTTGAAGTAGATGTTTTTGATTACATAATTCCCTTGCTCATTGCGTTCGTGGATATTCAAATACACGAATGAATCCTTTTTTACTTTGTGCTCCGAAGCAAAAGCGCAATCTAGTATCTCCCCATTTTCTGTCGCGAGCGGATAAATCATACTCGCCCGGACATAGTCAATGTTGACCTCGTCGCCGTCCATGAACTCCACAAACGCACCCGTTCCAAGTGCCATTGCCAGCTCTACCAGCTGATTACCGCGCACATAGAACCCATTAGCGTCTAAGATGTCGTTGAGCCTGTTTTGAGAAGCTTCGTCGCCCGTAACGATTTCCACCTTCTCGTTCAGAAGCATGTTCGCCCAGTCCTCAGACAGCTTTTTCGCCATGTTGAGCGTTTTTCTTGTCTGTGATATATGTTCCACCCCGTTCCATTGTCTATAGGAATGAAAAGGGGTCTTTCCCTTGTACCATTTCTTCCACAATTCTATTGCAGAATAGAACGACTTGTCGATTGTTCCGTATCCGTTCTTATCAAGCCATTGTATGATTCCTTGCATATCTTTCTCCTATTTCCTCAAATATAAAATGTCGCTCTGAACACTCTCTGTTGAATATTCCATGCTGTCAAGCGAATCTATATTTACCGTGCCGTCGTCCAGTCTCTCATCTTTCGTCGGGTCTTTGTCCGAATATACCGCATTTTCAAGTGCGCTTATGGTCGCTGTGCAATGGTTCATAATGAAGAACCTCTTCTGCGCCATGATTGAATTGTAAAACGCGATTCGGTCATTGATTGCACCCTTTAGTGCGTTTCTAACATCCACGCCTACGCGGCTTTTAGCCGCCGCCACTTGCAGCCCCTCAATCAGCGTTTGCTCTGCGCTATCACAGAACGCTTCATATACGCGATACTTCGTTTTCGCCCTGTGGCAGAAGTCAACGAACTTTTCTTCTAACTCTTTCGGTGACAGCCTGCCCTTTTCTTTATTGTTCCAGTAGAATTCGTCCAGTATTACAACATCCCAATTGTGCGTAAATCCCGTTAGTGTGAACGAATGCGCCGAACCTGTGCCGCCGAAGTCAACCCCGATTGTCGCGTATCGAATCGGCGGTGCTTTGTCGATGATGTAACTTTCTTTGTTGTCTACAAACAGGTCATAGATAACGCCCTCGGCAGCTACCCACAGTCCCATAATGTAACGCTTGAAGAACACGCCCGAATACATTCCCCGGTATCTTCGCTTAATGTCCTCCGCAAGCGACAGGTTGTCCTCCATTGTGAAATGCAGATACAGAAGGTTTTTATCCTCGCGCTTATCCACCCATTCCTTTTTGAACCAGTGCGCCGGAGTGTCCGGGTTGCAGTTGAACCAAAACTTAGAACCCTCGACTGAACATCTACCTGTGCCCTGATTCACGAATGATTCCGGCATGAGCGCGACCTCGTCGAAGAATATCCCTGCCAAAGTAATACCCTGAATCAGGTCTTGGCTTCGCTCGTCCTTTCCGCCGAATATATAAAAGTTATTCGTCACCTTTCCGCGTGTTATCTCAACAAGATTGTCCGCCCGGTGGTCTGTGAGCTTATATCCTCGCGAAAGCAACATCTGTTTCATCACCACAAGCACATTACGCCTAAATGAACCGATTGTCTTTCCACACATGCCAAAGTTCTGTCCGTTATAGGTTTCCATCGCCCACATGACAAAAGACAGTGCCATTGACACCGTCTTACCCGAACGGATTGCTCCGTCTGCTATGATTCCATCTTTGTCTGATACACCCGACTGCGGAAGCCACCATGTCAATAGTTGCTTCTGCTTCTTACTGAACGGACTGAACTTGAATCCTATTCGTCCCATACATCAGCACTCTCCTTTAATGCGTCCATGAATCCGTCGTCTTCTATGTCCTCTGTTCCTTGTCCTTTGTCCGTCTGTCCGAGCCAGTTCTTGCCGAGGAAGATTGCCATCGCGGCACTCTTTTCCGCTAATCTGAACTGCATTCTGCGAAGGCTTATTTTCCCTAAACCTCTTTTTTCGCGGAAAACTTCGGAGAATCCTTGCTTGTATGTTCTCTTGCACCAGTTCTCTAATGTCTTGTCTGTAACATCGAAAAACCCGCAAATTTCTTCTTTTGTGCATTGCAGTCCGCAAAGTTTTTCAAACTCTTTTTGCGGGATTTCCTTTGCAGGTCTCCCCATTTTCTCGCTCCTTTTTTAATATTTGCCCTCTGATAGATTTCAGTTTGTGTTTGCTCCATCCTTGTTCAATAGCTGTTTCTTTTAATGCCATGAGCCTACCATGACCCTCGACAATGATATTCTTTTCTCCCCACGAAAAAACCCGGGCGAAGTTCGTCCGAGTTTTCTTTTAAGAAGAATGTTAAGTTTTGCCTTTAAGAAGTTCATTTCTCACTTTACATTATAACACTATTTTTTGTCAGTGCGCATACAGTTTTGTCAGTTTTCATACAGTTTTGTCAGTTCCGCAATCGCTTCCCCCTTCACCGTAGATACCCATGTCTGTGACCGCCCCATGTCCGCGGCAATCTCCTTATTCGTCATGTTAAGTACATAGCATTTCCAGAGGACATCGAACCTGTCTTTGTTCGTCAACTGCCGCATGTGATTGATTATCCGTTGGCGTTCGTCAAGCAGGGACTTTAAGTCAGATTCCATTTCAATGTCTACATACTCGGCTACACTATCGCCTACTTTGTCCGATATCCCCGAACCGAATGATGGAGGAAGCACAGTCTTTTTTACTTTCCCCGTGTTTTCGTCAAACGACACAATCGTTTTCGGCTGTGATGTGATAGCGGTCGCCCGGTCATACCATCGCTGCATATCGGCAATCGTGCCGTTAATCTGTGCGTCGATGAGTGCTATCCGCTTTAGATACTCTTTTGCGTCAATCATCCATTTTTCCTTTCCACCAACTCCATTATACAATAATTCGCCAAATCCAGCAATGTATCTTCTATCGATTCATCGTTGACATGTTGTTCTGCCCCGTTCATCAGCGTTTCTAACCTGTTCAGTTTGTCGTTTAACCGAATTAAAATCGCGTTCGGGTATTTCTCCCTAACTTGTGCAAAACTGTCTCCGTAATCGGCATTTTTAGCCTTATAGGTCTCGAACAACTCTTTGCATATTGTCCAGTGAATGCATTCCTTTGCGTCATTTTCTCTTTCTTTCTGTTCTTCTGTCATTTCCACTATTTTCGGGCTGTTTTCCTTGCACATCATTTCCCCGTTGTCTACCGCCGATACTGACGACGAAAAATAACATCTCATTCTATCCCCTCCCAGTCTATAGCTTGCCCACACTCGCAATGATGGGGCTTTCCGTCGTGATACAAAACAATTATTTCCCCACATGTAGGACACTCGAATTGCCATAGTTCTTCATTGTCTATTGGCTTCATTGGTGTTTGCTTTCGCATATCCGCCACCGCCTGCTCACACGCTTCTGTGATAGCCTGTAAGCTTGCAGTCTTAGCGTTGAATCCTGCATAATACTCAATTTCTGCGATTGCTTCCGCAGTTGTCTCCGGGTCTAACAATCTGATTGCTTCCTCTCTTGTCATTCTTCCTCACTCCAATCTATAGCCTGTCCGCAAGAAGGACAGTATTTATAAATCTGTAGAATTGCAGTTCCGCATTTGCAATTCCCGCTTTTGTACCTTGATACGCCCGAAATCGTTAGCGTGTCACTTGGTTTCTTCGGAATCTGTTTTTCTATCGCAATATCTATTAACTCCTGTAATTCTCTGATGTTGGGATGGTCTACTTGCCCATTGTTTCTTATCTTTTTCACTTCTTCGTATGTCATTCGTCTTCCTCTTCCTTTCCCCACTTGTCAAATAAAAATTCTATATCACACATAAAATCCAATATAGTTCTTTTTTCTATGTTTGTAAGATTGTCAAATTCTGTGGCTAACCCCTGCATAATACAATCGTTTATGATACTTATTACTTTACTTGTCTTCATTCCTGCTCACGCTCCTTTCACAATCTCAATAGCTCTGTCATAGGCTTGAGCAATTCCGCCTTCTACTGCCCAATTATTATTATGCCGCTCGCTTAAATTTGTAGCTCTTTCGTGGTGCCAATCAGATAGCTCTCTTAATCGTGCAATCGCCGTGTTTATATCGCACGCCGTTGGTTGATCATCTATAACACGCAAAACCAATTCTTCAATCACAGGTTCTAATTCAATGTCGCAATGTGCTGTTATCCATTCTTTTAAATTGTCAGCGTCTATCAATCTCATTCCCCTACCTCCGTGTTCCAACACTCCGAACTGGTGCAGGATTGCCATGCGTGCGCCGAGTGCGTATCCGTATTCACGGCATGCGCCGCGGCTTTCTTGCCAGCCGTTCATCAGGTAGATGGTGTCACAGTCCGCGAGCTTTTGCATGCAGATTTTCATATAGTCTTCATGGGTTGCAGTGTCCGGCAGGGTGATGTTTGCCGGGTTGAAGATTTCCGGCTCCCAGTCAGATAGTTTTTCGCGTGCTTCTTTTTCTGCTGCGGCGAATTTTTCCTTGTAGTTTTCAATCCCGGTTATGGGACCTGATAGGTAAATTTTCATGGTTTCTCCTTTCCGTACTCTTTCAGGGCTTCCATTGCCATGTCCAGTGCTTCTATTTCCGCCCACAATGCTTTTGATTCGCTACAGTTGGGGTCTAAGCAGCTTAATATTCCGACAGTATTCATTGCTCTTGTGTTTAATATTTTGATTGCCTCTCCTTTGTTCATTCCTGCTCACGCTCCTTTTGTACGTCTTTACTTTTTTTGAACTCCATGTGGTCACAATAATCAGGTTTCAATGATTTCTTCTTATTCCAGTTTGTGCATCCGCTGTAGGAAAATCTGCACCGATTGCATATTTTATAGTTGCTTTGCTTCATCCTTCTTTGTGCCCTTCAGTCCACTTCCGGACGATTTCAGTTGCTTCAAGGGGATGACAAATTTCAAAAACACTACAAGCAATACCCACACCATTGTTGCAATTTGCCAATGGACATATGAAGCAGTCCACCTCTGTGCATTGTTCGCCTGTTCGCCCTAAGCTATCCAACATCCGTCTCTTTTCAACTAAATAATTAAATTCCATCTCTTCTCCTTTCAGGTATTCAACTTTACTTCTTCGTACTTTACTGTCATACTACGCAAACTCTTAATGTCGGCGTAGATGTCCAGTATCTCCTGTTTTACTCTTTCAATAAATTTTTCCGCTTCGCTTGGCGTGTCGTTGATGTTCCAAACTATCATGTCATAGTGCCGAACCATCGCCATTTGCTCACCGTCTACAATATAGTGCAGTCCTTTGATTTTGCTGTCTACTACATAGGCGGTGATGTTTGCCAATTCCATATCCCAACAATGGTACTTGGGGAATTTATACTGTCTCATGCTCTTCTGCCGGAAATTCCGCCGCAAATCCATTTCTGAATATTTCGCTCACAAGTTCATATAAGAACTGTGTCTCCGAATGGCTTTTTGGATTTACTTCATCCATGATTCGCTCAATTCGCGCAATATATGGTCTGCGCACTATCGTGCAATCTTTGGAAGCTTCAACCTTTTTGTAGCCTGTTTCGCCGCCGTTAAGTAGTCTCTTGCTGATTATCCGTCTTTTTGCGGTTATCTTGTTTTCAATAACCAGTTGACTGTTTGTAATATCGACTACTTCCCATAATGCGTTTTTTTCGTCTGCCAGTATGTCGTTCAGAAAAATCTTCATCTCATCATCTCCTTAAAAATCATGGCTTTGTACTGCCCATAGCTCATTTTCATCTCTCTTGCTTTGCTTGCATCCTCTGCCAGTCTCTTTTTCTTGTTCCGCTTCTCTTCTGCTTCTAACTCCCGCTCAATTTTCATTCTTGCATTTCTCTCCTTAACATAGGCACTCCAACCTTTGTGCGAACAATCTTTTGAGCAGTATTTCGATTCTTTGTATGCGGCGTTGAATTCTTTGCCGCAGTATGCGCATTGTTTAGTTATCGTCATCTTCTGTCTCCTTCCACCGCTGACCGCAGAGCGGGCAAAACGCATAATCGTCCACGCTTCCCGATTCGGCTATCATGCCACGCTTACATCTCGGACAGATGAATCGCCCGCTTTCCTCGACTTCGGGTATCATCACTTCTTGATATTGCATTATTTTCTCTATGTACTTGAACATGTACCGAATCTGATAAATCGTGTCTGCGCCCGATCGCCGCTCACTTGCCCGGCGCAGCTGCTCAAGCCATCTAATCGCGGCCTTTGGTGTTAATTTATTCTTCTTCGGTGTCATAACTTGCTCCGTATAGTATCATCCAATCATCAAATGTCATTGTTACTAGAATACCATGATTATTTCTCTTGTGGAATACCGCCGGAAGTTTGCCCGGCTTCGCGTCTCTCTTGGCTTGCTCCATCCAGTCATAGAGCTGCATTTTCTCTTGTCTTTTCGCTTCGATGTGGATTCCCGGAAGTCCCACAACATCCGCGTCGCCGTTCGCTCCGCAGTACTGCTGACCGCGGCGGCAGTTATAGCCGCGCGCTTTCAGCTCGTTCGCAAGCTCCCTCTCGAACCTCACGCCTTTGGATTTGCTGTTTATCATCGTTTCCCTCCTCTTGTGAACTATTGAAAATTTTTCAATAGTTGCCTTCTCTCGTTCGTTTTAGTGCGTTATACCTTGAATTAAAAGCCTCTGTGCTTATCTCGCTAAAAGGGTACATCTTCATCTACAGCCGCGAATCCTTCCGGGATAGGCTCTTCCTCTATCGGTCTTGCTCCCGGTTTATCGCCCCATTCCAAAAATTCCACTCTATCAGCCACAACATCCGTTGTGTAGACCGTCCGCCCGTCCTTGTCCTTATAACTTCCGGTCTGTATTCTACCCTGAACGCCTACCAGTCTCCCCTTCGCAAGGAATCTTTCGCAGTTTTCAGCCTGCTTGCCAAAGCATATAACCCTCGGAAAGTCCGCTTGTTTTTCGCCCTCCTTTTTCACGGGTCTATCAATCGCAACGGTAAATGTGCATACCGCCATTTGTGTTCCGGGTGTGTATCTTACTTCCGGATCGCGGGTTAATCTTCCAATCAGTACCACAACATTCATCTCTTTTCTCCTCCTTTAAAATCATCAAATGTCATTTGTTCTGACGGCTTCCATGTGAGCATTTCATTCATCGCTCGTGCATGGAAATTTCGGTCAATTTCAAATCCGTATGCATTCCGGTTGAGTTCGATTGCCGCCCGAAGTGTTGAACCGCTTCCACAGCACGGATCAATTACAACATCGCCCTCATCAGTAAATGTTTCAATCAGCTTTTTTAATAGCTTTACCGGCTTTTGTGCCGGATGTATTTTCGGTATATCCTTGCCGTCTTTCTCCCAAGTGAACCAGTTGAATACCATATGCCCCGTTCCGCGAATGTTTTTCCCGTTTTCGTCAATTTGTAGGCCGTTTCTGAACTTCGGCAACTTGTCTCGGTACAAAAGCAATGCATATTCTGTTGCACCGACTACGCGCATATTTGCCTTTAACACTTGCGGGCTGTAATTCTTGATAAACACAAGGGGGATGTAGTTATTAAATCCATGCTTTCTTGCCGCGTCTATCAGGATTGATTGCTGTTCAAAGGAACAAAATACAATCATGCATGGGCTGTTGCTGCTTCGCCCTCTTCCCTGTTTTGATGTGTCCTCTTTTTTCATCATTTTATGGCAAAAGTGAAAATATTCGTAAAGGTTAAAATTGAAATCGGAATTGAATGCTGCTTTCTTTGCAAATTTGCTTTCGCCGTTTTTGTTGTCGCCGCCGTTGTACCACATCGGATTACTGCCGTAAAAGTTATTGCCGACATTGTATGGCACATCCGCAATAATTAACTGTGCGGGCGGTATTGCATATTTCTTATAATTCTGCATAGAATCTCTAATTATCTCACATTTTGCTTTATTCATGTTTCATCCTCTCTAATTGCCTAATCAGCTTAAATGCTCTGTGCTCTGCTACATCCGATTCAATCCTAAACAGGATTTTGAGCTGCTCGAGCATTATTTCAACATCTCCGATTTCCTCGGCGATAGCGTTTTTTAATCCCCTAAGCTGCTGTGCGTCGTCGCCTCCGTATTTCCAAAATTTCGTTATCGCCTGTGTCAGCTCCGCCATTTCTTCGATGGTCTGTCTGCATTGCGGCTCTATCCCGTAGTGCCGGGCGATTTGTTCTATAAGTCTCATTGTTCCTCTCCTTTCAACATTTTCAACTCGCCTATCTGCTGCCGAAGGTTCTCTGATAGGCACATTTGTTCTTTTTTTCTCTTGCTCACCAGTTCGTAAACTTGCCGGAATTGTGCCCGCGTGGTCTCGATGTTCTCTGTTGTACAGATGTCTTCCCATCCAATACGCTTCACGGCTTCGGCTGTGTACGGGTCAAAACTCGCCATTGCGCCGTCAAAATCCCACATGCCGTATCTTGATATCGCCTTCCTCACTTGCCCCCATCCGTCCGACCAATCGGACTGTACCGGGCAAATGATTTCCACAGCGCGTTTCCGAATATCAGCTACACTCGGGGCAAATGGTGAGGTCTGCACATGGATTTGCACCGCCTTTTTTGCCGTATCATAATCTAAATCACATAGCGCTGTAAACCATGCCGTCATTGATACTTTATCGGGTATGAACCAGTCTTGCGGGTAATACGCTTTCATCACCGCCGCCAAGTTTGAGAACTCCTGCTTATTCATTCGCCCACCCCCTTATCATGTCAAAATCATTTTTCGGTTTACGGATTCTGTCCCATACAATGCCTTGATACTGGCTCGCAATCGCTTCATCGATTGCTTCAATCACCGCCGCGTCGCCGTGTGTTTTCGCTTTCTCGCTGATTTTTTTCAGTAGGGTGTTCAGTCCGATAGGTTTGTACGATTGCCGCCTTTCGGCTTTGTAGGCTACCCAACGGTTTACCGCTTCGGACAATTCCGGCGAAGCTTGAACGAAAAACCAATCCGTTTCGGAATTCCCCTCGCGCGTGCGCGTGCGCGCGTTATTATTTATTTCTTTATTTTCCTTTTTTTCCTTAATTGGAATGTTCGCTTTTTGTTCGCTTTTTGTTCGCGGTTTTGTCGCGTTTTTGTCGCATTGTTTCTGTTGCGCACCCTCTTCAAAGCCGTATTTTTCAACGCTTCCGGCGTCGCATTTTTGTCGCATTTTTATCGCGTTTTTTTGTGGGTTGAATTGATACTTGTCGTAGTTCGTAATTTCTATGAATAATGTCTTGTTTGATTTTTCGACGGTTATCATTTCCTGCTGTTTGAGCAGATTTATAAAATCATCCGTCTTGTGCCACGACCAACCCCATCTTGCGGAAAGCCTCGAAACTGTTGTTTCTACCATACCGCGCTTAGCAACTTTTACTTCGTTGCCGTAGAGCCTTTGTTTATCTTCGAAGTTGGCAAGCTGTATCAAGTCAACCCATTCTTTGCCGTACTTGTCCCAAATCCAGTGCGAGAATAGCTTTCGGTCAAGTACTATGTAGCCCATTCTCACCACCTGCCTTTTTCTTTGCGAATTTCAACTTTTCTTTTTCTCTCTTGCCTATCTCTTTCTTGGTGCAGCCTTTTCCCGCCGGGCAACCTCTGGGCTGTCCGGTTATAGTCAGGTAATCGCAACATCGTAGGTTTGACGCGCTTCCTATGTAAAGGTATTTGCACCCTTTGCAAGATTTATCTACTGTGTTCCCCATTGCTGCTTCAACCTTTCTATTTCTTGTGGTGTGGCATATCTCCAAGTATAGCCTTTATGAGTTTTTCTTATGCCCTTGCAGCAATTGCACACGCAAGAAGCCTGAAATCCTTTTGTTTTGACATCATTGAGACAAATGAAGAACATCTCTTTTTCATATTCGATTGAGGTTCCGATTACGGAACGACCTTTTTTTTCGCAAGTCTGCCTATACCGATTCCTCCACTCATCAGTTCTTGCAAATCTGCCCGCCTTAAAAGAATATCTCATATTTTCTTTTTGCGTAGTCCATTCAAGGTTTTTCACATCATTATTTAACGGATTAAAGTCTAAATGATTTACAACATTGAGGCTTCTTTTGTGTGGAATAAATGTTTCCGCAACAAGCCTATGTACGAAAAGCAATTTCTTTTTTCCATCATCTCTAACTAATGCCACCCTGAGATAGCCTTTTGAATTTTCCTTAGGCTTTAAAATTCTTTCTTTACTGTTTTTAAAGGATTTAATGCGTCCTTTCGTACTAACTTGATAAAGGCTATATCCTGTTATCTGTTTCCATTTTTCCATGACTGCTCCATTCTCTTTATTTCATTTTCAGGCAATGTCTCTATCCCTAAAGATTTTGCGTCTTGAATTGTTGTATCAATTAAAGTGCTCATTTCTTTTGTATCGAAAAATCTTGAAGGCTTTAACAAATAGAACCATCTGTAAGTAACTCCGTTGCGGCATTCTGTTTTATCTGTAGGACAAAAATGCGTTTCTATCTGCTTCAACCAAAAATCATCGTCTTTTTGAAGTATCCAATGTTTTTTCCCTTCTTTGTCTTCCCATGCAACTCCGTGTTCAGCAAGGGTTCTGTTATGGTATTCAGCAAATGTAATACCCATTTTTAAAGCACATTTTTTTGCAAGAACATGATAGTAAGCGTTTGCGTCAAGGCTTCGTTTGCGCTTTGTAGGCTCGATTTTGACGGTGTAATCTTTTTTAGGGTCTATCTGTCCAACGGTGTCTAAAAACTCGTGTACGGCGCGAATTTGCCCCTTCTCGAGGGGGATAATCAAATTATCCTGCTTGTAGAGAAGTTCAAGCCGTGGTTGTTCTTTAATCTTCATCGCTTCCACCTATCCATGCGTATTTGTCATACACCAATCTTTTCTCATCCCAGTTCTTATAAGTACTGTTCAGGTAGTCTCTGATGTACCTTCCAAACTCTTTACGATAACCGCCGTTGTCGTATTTAAAGTGGCAATCCCTGCACAGCATTACAAGGTTTTCGGGAATCCCCATGCCCCCTTGCGCCCTACTGATGTAGTGGGCGCATTCGAGGAACCACGGTTTGCCGCATAGTACGCAGCAGTCTTTGTCTCTCCGTCTGACTTTCCGACGGGTCTCCGGGGATATTTTGGTGTGTTCCTTCATACTCATTCTTTGCCTGCGGTGATTCTCACATATCCCGCCTTGCCTTTCTTGGTTACCTTCTTGAGATATTTCTGGTACAAATCGGCGTTCTCGGCGGCAAACTTATCGATGTCGAATTCCCATTTTTCCGTCGGTTCTCCGTCCGGGACAAGCGTTATTTTCGTGCCGTTCGGGGTCTCCCATTTCTTGATATGGTACTTCTCCATGCCTGCCTTTAAGCTTGCCTTTGCGTCCTTGTATTCTTTTTCAATCTGCTTGAAAATTTCGAGTTGCGATTCTAAAAGAAGTACTCTATCCGCTATCTCTACAAGTTCTTTCGGCTGCATTTCCTCTTCGGTTAAAAACGGATTTTCTTTCAGTCTCAACCAGTCTTCACGGAAGCGTTCAACCTCTTTTTTGATATACTCTATGTATGCGGGATAGTCGGATTTTTTAATAAGGTAAACCGTAAGCCTGTCCGCTTTGAATTCTTCGTTAAAATCTTCCGGTCGTTCGTATACCGCCAAAATTCCGCTTTCATAATCGTACATCTCCATGCCCATAAGGAGCTGGCAAAGGTAATAATCGTAATCATTGACAGCTTCATGAATTACAGATGTGGTCTTGATTTCGAGTACCATTCCCTTGTCATAGTCCACTCCGTCAGCATGGTATCTAAGATAGCCGTTTATGATTTTCCCTTCGACAAAATTCGTCTGCCATTGAGCGTTAATATGGTCTCTGATTTGCGGTTCTAACACATTGCCGTATTCCGTGTATGCATTGCCCGTGAAGTCCGATTCCTCAATCCCGGCTTTCTCCTTCAGGAGCTGCCAACGGGTCTTGAACTTCGAGATATTCAGAATTGCGGCGATGTCGCTGCCGCCTATGTATTTATCCCTATCTTTTGTTACATCCTGCATTTATTTCCTCTCCAAATTTTCCAAAACTTCCTTGAATCGTTCTTCTGTTGTCTGACCGTTTAATCCGTAATCCTTTGCGACTTCGGCGAATGGTATATTGTTCTCCCTTAGGTAGATAATCAGCTTTTCACGATAGGTTAATTCAGCCGATTTCGGAGCAGTCGCTTTCTTTTTATCTGACCCTTTTGTCCTTTCGGTGTATTCGTCCGTGTCTGCGTCTTTCGTATCGTCAATACAAAACAATCCATTTAGTGCATACTTCCGAGCATAGGAACTTGCCGAGCCTGTTATCTGTGAAGCGTCCATGCCTTTTTTCGCCTCCTCTTCTCTTGCATATGCATGAACTTGCACAGTCTCTTTTCCGTCCGTTACGGTTGCGGTTGCCTTGATGTAATACCTCTCGCCGATAAGGATAAGCTCGTCCGATATGGTAAGCTGCACATCCTCTTCTGTGCAAAGCGGCTTAACAGCTTCCAAAATGTCCTCACAACTCCTGTACTTATATCCGCCGAATTTATTCAGCTGCCCTTTTGGGGCTTTTAATCTTCTCTGTATATTAACCAATTTTTGCATTACTCCACCTCCGTAAACTCACCATCTATTAACTGATAGAATGTATCTTCTTTTATTCTTTCGCCGTCTACTTGTTCGGTCTTAACGCAAACCGGAATCCATCTCTCCTTGTCATCGTTATATTTCCACTCCGCGAGCGTTATCCAGCTACCTTTTTTTGCTTTTGCAATGCTGCTGATTCCCGCGCACATGATCACACTGTCTTTACCGCTTGAATCTATCTGCGCGGAATCGCCGCTACTGCCTATCTTCGCGGAATTGCCGCTACTGCCTATCTGCGCGGAATCGCCGCTACTGCCTATCTGCGCGGAATCGCCGCTACTGCCTATCTTCGCGGAATTGCCGCTACTGCCTATCTGCGCGGAATAGCCGCTACTGCCTATCTTCGCGGAATCGCCGCTACTGCCTATCTGCGCGTAATTGCCGCTACTGCCTATCTTCGCGGAATCGCCGCTACTGCCTATCTTCGCGTAATTGCCGCTACTGCCTATCTGCGCGGAATAGCCGCTACTGCCTATCTGCGCGGAATTGCCGCTACTGCCTATCTTCGCGGAATTGCCGCTACTGCCTATCTTCGCGGA
>ERZ808292.77-NODE-77-length-31130-cov-4.337216_pt1 | contig 31130 bp, 50 predicted proteins | sample MGYA00521275_ERZ808292 | MGnify/ENA primary metagenome ERZ808292 (study PRJEB31516, sample SAMN03275613) | gut metagenome | biome: mammalia-associated habitat; material: feces | host: Papio cynocephalus | place: Kenya | collected 2012-07-26 ... | reverse complement strand
TATTAATATTGTCGAATATTGCAAAAATAAAATTTTAGATAAAAATTGCAATATAAATTTATGGTAACCGATTTTTCACTACCTTTGCATCATTAACCAAATCGTTGAGATATGAAACAGATATACGATAGCTCGCCGTCCGAGATAAGACAGCTTGCAAAAGCATACACCAAGGATGGTGTACTAAGCAGGGTCGCACAGTGCTATGAGCGACTGCTTTACCTTGGGAATTTGCGTAAGACGGAGTATCTTCGCCTTGCCTTGGTATATGCTCATCAAGGGAAAGAAAACGCCGCACAGCGCATTATTGAGCGATATAAGGCAATATATAAATTAATATAGGAGATACGGATATGAAGAAAGGGTGTTTATGTATAGTAGGAATACTATTCGGGTTATTTTTTGTAATGATGATGATTGGTGGTATAAACAGTGACCCACAGCATCAACTACAACAGTATGAGCGTGAACAAAAAGAGAAAGTTCAACTTGACAAGGAAAGAAAAGAAAATACTTTCTTGCAATCTGGGTTAAATCAGTTTCGCTTCGCACAAGTCGGCAAATGGGACTTGGCTATCCCTAAAGACCCAGACATGGTTGACGATAAAGACCGCATAGTAAATATCACTCTCTATAAAGACACTATCAGCAATGTGTTCTATATATACGAGTATGACCCAATATCTGAAAGTAAGAGCGGTTCTATACAAAAAGTAAAGGTGAAGAAGTTGCAAGACAGATTGATTGCTACCCCTACTGAAACGCCGAATACAGAGTATCAGATTACATACGATGGTGTATTATTCGATATTGAAGATGGTTACGAGCCATTGAAAGCAATGGGGTCGTTTAGTAAGAAATTTGTAGATTAGAAATAGAAAGGCAGTGCGTATCTCCATGCACTGCCTTTTATGTTTGTATCTCCATAAATATTGTATTGTTGCTTAAATGCGTATCTCCTACTTACACATCACGTTAAACCAATTCTGACATCACCTTGTCGTAAACACCTTGTGGCAGGATGCCGTCGAAGGCTCTGATTGCCTCGCCCAAGCACTCGGCGATAGTCTCTCCTTCCTTGCTATCATCCAAGCCCTGCGAAGCCAAGAAGCCCATTATCTTGCCCTGCCCCTTTACAATCTCTCTGAGTAACTCAACATTCCGTCGGGTCAAATCCATATCCTCAACTGCCTCTACATTCACTAAAATATTCTGATTATTCATTGCTTTGCTCTCCTTTAGATTAAAATAAAGTTGGTTGGTTATTGTTTGCTCTCGCTGCGAGGGCGGCTTGCTTCTTTCCGTTGATTTCGGCTATCGCCGCCTTGACATCGAAGTCGTTGTTGAAAAGGGCGAGTATGAAGCGTTTGCCTCGCTGATTCCAGACAAGGTTGACGTTCGCAACGGTATTGCCATCGGGCAAGATGCGGTTAAACGTGCGAGTGGAAGCCAAGTTCCATCGCTTATACTCGGAATACAAGTTCCACATTCCCGACTGGAAGTAGATAATGCCAGCTTCCTTCAACTTCTTGTTGAGTTCTCTTGCACTGATACCCAAGTCCGCTCCTATCTGGGTAGGGGTGAGGTAGTTGATTGCGCCCAACGTCTGGTCGTAGTAATCAACCTTTGGTGCAGATTTCTGAATCTGCTCTTCCTGCTCCTTGGTCATTGCCTCCAACATCTTCACTTGCTGCTGCTCCTCAATCCATCGCTTTGCACGCTCGATTGGGTCTTCTATCTCATAAGAGGCAATCTGCTTGGGCTGAACGATTGAATAAGTGCCTTCCTTGCGAAGGGTTGGCAACACATCGTCAAACACCCAGTCTTGGAACTTGCGAGCCGTCGGCTTGCGTGACTGGAAGATAACTCGATAGAGGTCTGGCTCGGTGATGAAGTAAGCATTCTGATTTCTGCCCATTGAATCTATGACCCCGATAGTATCGGGGTCACACCCAATACGCTTAACAACATCGGTTGTTTTTAGTGCAAGCGATTTGCAAACATCAGCTAAACAGAATAAATGTTCGCCTTTCTCGTTCCGAGATACTCGGAGTTCTCCAAACATTGGAGAATTAAAAATTTCTACGTCTTTCATTTTGCTTTGATTTTTAGACGTTAAACATTGTCGGGTTGATACAATAAAGAAAGTGTACCGCTACCCTTTGTCTAATGCCTCAAAGCGAGTGGCACGCCTACACCATTACGATGCAAGCAAGGGGCGATACACAATATATCGTTTTCCGAAAAGAAGCGAGCATAAAAAATGCCCTACCTTATTTATATACGGCAGAGCTTCTAACCTCACCGCTTTGATTTATTAGACACCGCAAAATTAAAAAGAAATCTGCGAACTGCCAAATTTTTCTCCAATTATTTTTGTTTTTAATAGAAATAGATTGATATTAATAGAGATTAATAGCTTTTTGTCAAGAATTAAGCGATTTATCACAATCTAAAGGAGCAGCAGCCGAAGCCGCCACTCCCAAGAGATACAATTATTTCTTACGCTCCTTTCTTCCATTTTCCTACACCTTCTTTCAGTTCACAGAAGCCATCCTCTTCTCTGAGATTGTAGAGTGCTTGCTGTTCCTCTGGCATATTGTAGAACGCCGCCACACGAGCCTTTCTTGTATTGTGAGGGTCATAGAGTATCTTGGTTATATCACTCCATATTTCAATGATTTTCTTATTCTTTACAATATTGTCCGTGAACTTCTCGATTTCTCCGTGCATCACGTCATATAGCAAGTTGTCCGCTTGCGTATAAGCCATCTTTGCGTTATGCTTGCTGAAAGCAACAGTGAGGTCTATGCCATCATAATCTCGCTTTACAATATCCATCACGTGCTTTAAAGTATCACTGACTTGTTGGGTGAGATTCTGAATCATTATCGCATAGGAGCAAAGATAAGGGCTATACTTGCATCTAAGGTTTCGTAGCTTATCCTCAATCAGTTTCCTGAGCTGCTCAACCTTACCCTCAACAAACTCCCACATGGTTGTAGAATACTCATTGTAATAGTCCTCATCCATGTGTCGCTCATACACTTTCATCGTGTCACGGATATTAGTCTGACAATCCAAGAAGTGTTTTTTGAGATTGAACTTAAAAACTTTCTTCTTTTTGAACACCTCCTGCGAGAGAATAAGGAAGTTATCCGCCAAGATAAGCTCCATATAGCAGCTTTGGCACAGCGTTGAATAAGCGTAATCCAGTGCCTTCTGTATCTGCTCGTCGGAAACTTTGCGAGAGACTTCAATAACTGCCTTGTAACCGCTTATATCAACCTCAACCCATCGGTTGCCCACCATCGGACAATCAACCGCCTTAATGCCTTTATTCAGCGTAATATTCACCATATCTATTCCTCCTTATCATTATTACCTTGAATGGCGCAACCGAAAGCTACGACGGCGCACATAACGAATATCAATACTACTATCATATCTTATTTCTCTTTTAAGAACCGCACCAGACAATCGTAATATTGTCTAAGGCAGTTGATAACTTTAATTTTTGTTCTATAACTTAAATCCTTGAACTCAATGGTTTTATCTTCCTTATCCTTTACAGTTAAGCCGCAGACGCAACCTTTGAGGTCTAGTATAATTTTTAAATCCACATTCTCTTTCATCTTATATATCATTAAATGATTGTAACCAAGATAAATGGGAACTCACGGCGATTAAGCGGCTCTTTATCCAAGCGAACCATCACAAGGTCTTTATCGAACCTAACGCCGATAATATCTGCCTCGCCTTCAATAAAGACCTTGCATCGCATCCCCTTGCCCCATCGAGTATTATCGAACTCTTCTTTTGTCATGGAATATCTTTTTATTTATTGAAAGCAGCCTCGTAGGAAGCTACCTTCTCTGATAGTTGAACATTCTTTTTATTGTAGCTATCTCGCTCGGCTCTCGCCTTGCTTATCTCAACAAAGCAGACAAGGAAGGAGAAAACTATTATCGCCAGCATACACCACCAAGGGAAACGATGAACCATCTTATCAATCCCTCGCCAAGCGTTTCTGAGGATGATGATGTTGAACTTCAAGATATACTTGAAAGCATCAAATGTTGTGATGTGCCCACGGATTGTTATCTCACACATTCTTTGCCTCCTTTCTGTTCTTTCTTTGCTTGCTCGTACCCTTTCTTGTAGCCCTTTACAAAGGCATCACGGCAGACGTAAGCCATCGCCTGAGGGCAAGGAGCGTGATTGCAATACTTGCAGCTTCTATCAAGTCCGTTCGCCTTGCGTGCCTTCTCGTTAAGGCTCAATTTTTTCTTAATCATTTCCTTAACCTTTTGTAATTTCATACCCACGATTAACTAACTCTTGAATGAGAACATCATCGGTAACACAGCCGATATTCTCACGTATAAATTCATTCTGTCTAAAAGGATATAACAAATCGAAAGCCTCTTCTAAATCAAATTTGACTTCCTTCGAAATAATAAAACTCATAGACATTATCTTATATTATTCGTCTCCCACTCTTCCGTTATCTCCATCTGCTGACGATATTCACGTATCGCTTTTGTAAAGTAAGGAGAAGCGTTCAATTCTTTTGCAAACTCGGTGATGGTGTCTGTCTGATGATAGTTATCGCCTTTCACCCAACCTTCTCTTTCCTTGACGAAACAAAAGGCTGCGAAGAAGGTACGATGAACCTCTCTATCCGTATCGTTCACCTGCTGTTTGCTAACAATAAATTTCATGGTTCTATCATTATTATAGAACTCATACCCATCGTTTGTCTTTTGAGCAAAGGGTATTTCACCCTTTGCCTCGATAACGTATTTGCTATCTTTATATTCTTTTTCCATAACTGAATAAATTGTGTCTTATCAACTTCCGTAACCTGTAAATTTTCCAACAGCAGAGCTAACGCTCTCGTTACTGACAGACCCAGGCTTCAGAAACCATTTGTAATGTGAGCTTCTTTCAAGGTTCTCATGCCAACCGAAACCGTAGGCGTCGAACTCCTTGCCGCACCATTCGTGGGCATAGTAATATTCGTTGGCGTGAACCTTACCTTCTTCGTGTAAGATGAAGTTGTGGAAGCACCATTCAGCCGATATGTCAGTTTTGTTGGCTTCATATCGCTTAACTACATCTTCTCTCTTTTTCTTATACTCAGCTAACTTCTGTTGATATTCCTCTTCGCTATCGCAGAGATAATAATCCGTGTCAGTCCAATGATTATTCCAATACGAATTGGAAGACTGATGTATGTGATATATATTTTTCATTGTTTCCCTTTTTTAATCTATGAAGTCGTTAAAAGATTGTACTTCTTCACCACCTCTAACGAATGGCTTCTTTGAACAGATATATCCCATCCAACTGCGATACTCATACGCTCTAAACATATGATATCCAGCTTTGATAAGAGCTTTAAAGGCTGCTTTCATTTCACAGCCATAAAAAACAACATATTCCGTAGCCTTCTTATTTTCATACTCTCTCCAATTCAGAAAACAAAAGCCCTTTCCTTGTGAATCTATTGCAACGGCGGTACTTGCCTGACGATAGCATCCGTCATTATAAGGATGATAAAAGAACCCTAATCTATTGAGGAACGCATCACAGATAGCTTGCACAACCTCTGTTCTTGGCTCGGAAAGTTGTTTGTAATCGTTCTGAGGAATATTTACCTTAATCTCCATTGTTGTATCTCCTTAAATTTGTGGGCGGCAAAGCACCGCCCGATATTAAACTAAAGATTGTCTTTCGCTGCTTGTATTCCTTTATATACTCCTTCAAGGAAATATACAAGTCCTGCGGTTGATGAAAACTTCTTGGGCGTTGACTCTCCTACGACAGCTACCCAAGGCTCCCAGCTTTTATGCTGTCTTTGAACCGTTACGATGTGCTTGCCATAAAGCTCATCAATCTTCTTTGTAAGCATTTCTATGCCATGATTTGAAACTGCTGTTGCCATAATTGTATCTCCTATATTTAAAAATTAATTACATACATTCTTTAACGGCGAATTGGTCTTTGAGGAGGCATTGCACTGCTCCGTTGAGCGGAATGAAATAATCAACTACCGCATTCCAACGAGCTCTGAAAGTACCCGAGCCTTTCACGTTCGCTATGAAGCTATCCTTATCGGATTCGCTAACCAAAGCCCCTGAGTACTTAGTGATAACCTCGCCTGTGTACTTATTGATGATTGTAATCATCATTAAGCCTCCTTTACGATATTCTTTTCTTCAATCATCTTCTTTGCAATCTCACAGACTTCATCGTACATCTCATCACCAGCTATCATTGCAATCATATTCGCAACTGCCTTGTGCTCAACTGCTGTGTTGTACTTGTAGCTAACGACGAGCTTCTTTGCTAAATCCTCAGATGTAATGTTCTTTGTCATCATTGTTGTATCTCCTATTTTAAATTGTTAAACAACTCGTTTATTAATTATTACACCGCAAAATTAATAATTTCTTTTCAAACTGCCAAATTTTCTTGGATATTTTATTATTATTTTAATAGAAATTAATATAAAACCAAGATTTTTAGGTGATTTTATACAGAAAACTTATCTTTTACCCATTTCTCTACGGTGAACATAAAATCTTCTAGCGAGCGGCAAACCGAGTACTGAAAGCCAAGCCTCTCCACATCGGATTGAAACTGCTTTTGCAGGTCCGACTGATACCCATCCTTGGTCTTTACCTCAACGAACAACACGTTGTTATTAGCTATAACAATAAGGTCTGAGAAGCCAGCAAGCACTCCCTCGCCTTTCATTATCTTCGCCTCCAGTGCATTTCGCTGCCCACCGTTAGGTATGGCAGCGATAATATACTTCGGATATTGCAAGCGAAACCAACGCACCATTGATTGTTGTATCTGGGATTCCAAGTGGCGAGGTTTCGACCTCGGCTTGCGTTTGCTCTCCATCTTCTTAAACTCATCGTATTTCATACGTTCTGCCCCCTATCTTTTAGTATCTTAGAATATGCCTCAATCATATACTCATACCATCTTTTCTTTGATAGGTAATCTGTACAATTAATCTTTCGCTTGCACAGGTCGGCATCATTCTGAGCATTCAGATACTTGAAGAGGAAGAACTGAGAGCTGATGCGATATGTTGTCTTGTCATTATCACATTCCTCAAAGAGCTTTGACAAGTCATCGTTCCTCTTTATAAGTTCAGCGTTGTGTTGAGCCAACTTGTCACAGATGCGACCTTGTGCCCAATACATAAGCCAAAGGAAGCAAAACGGCATCAGTACCAAGCACTCATCCCATTTGCCCTTAATACCTGCAACCAAGCAGCAACCCAAACACCAAGCGAAGGCAAACAGCCCCGACCATTTTAAAAACCATTTCTTTAACTTTGTTTTCATATTATTTATTCTTACGTTTAAAATACTCACCATAAGCCTCTATAAGGTCATTCTCCGTTATACCTCTTGTAAGGCAATCCTTTGCGAAATCAAAGCGGATATTATCAAGCCTTTGCACCTTATTGTACCGCTCGGAATACTTTTGTATTAAGTCAGCTACAACCTCATAAGCATTGATTTGGGAAGCTTTCAGCATATCAATGCTCACAAAGGTCTTGCAAATATTGATGCCTCGCTTGCGGTCTATCCTTTGCAAAAACAGCCCCATAGAAGTAGCTACGACTTTGCTTTGCTCATCTTTATAGATAAGAACAGTATATGCGACCTCTCGCTCTATATGAGCAAGCACACGATTGATTGGCATACCATCCACGCCAAGAGCACGCTCGGCATATCTGCGAAGGAAATGCGGTGTATAACTGAACTGCTCCATGTTATTCTCCTCGTCGGTAAGCACGCCGACACAGACGTAATCGTTGGTTTCTTTGCAATAGATGAACGTATCAAAGTAGTAGTTTCTGATATTGCACCTATTGACGAAAACACAAATCTTGTATTCTGCCTGCTCCTTTGTTTTGAAATCGTAGCATTGTGTGGTGTATTCCTTCATACCTTTTCGAAGCTCACGCAGCAGCTTTTTTGCTTTCTCGGAAGCGAACTTTTCAAGCATCGGTCTATCCTTTTTGAATATCTCAAAAAGCTCCCTTCCTGTCATAGAACCTGTAATCATATCAAATATGTTTTTTAGCTTTCTCGTAAAGACTAAGAAGGTACTCATCCGTAAAATCCTTCTCTTCATGCAACCCATATCTAAAGAACTGCTCCTTTGAGAGGGAACTAACACCATATTCCCTTCCGATGGTTGCGATACCTCGAAGAGAGCCAGTTTTCTTATAGTTCTCTATCACCTCACGGACGTAACTTATAAACTTCTTCTCTTGTGTGCTTACCTCGGAAGAAGTATTATACTCCAAAGCTCCCCAATTTTCTTTAGATATGATAGCTTTATTACCGATACCAGACTCAGAACAGAAATCCTCAATCTTGTTGTATGCTCCACAGATAGCACCTCTGACAGAATCCAAGATATTCTTTGTTACTTGTAACTCTCTTCTTAGCTGAGAGATTTTGTTTGCTTGGTTAGTAACCTTCTCTCCACGCTGTGCATATTGTGTTTTCAATATCTTGTATTGATGCCTCCACCCACCATTATCCGTTTCTTTATCTTTAAAGTGTTCGAGCATATTCTTATAAAGAGAATCTTTCTGTTCTATCTGCTTTTTTAAATCAGCATTCTCTTTTTTGAGTGCATCGCACTCAGATTGCTTCCTATCGTAATTTTGCAATACTATTTGAAGTTGCTGCTCCTTTGGTAATTCTTTATTCATTCCCATATTTTTTATTATTTAATGATTCTTTATTATTTCGGTAATTGTCCCAATACTCCTTTCCGTATAAATTCCCCTTTTGAAACCAATGAGCCTTGCCATAGGTATTTCCTTTTTGGAAAAGAAAACGATTAGGGCTACGCCGTTGCTTGAATGTAGCCCAAGCAATCTGTTCCTTTCGGCGATTCTTCAACCATTCGGCATCCTTGCGAAGCCCAAGGTTATGTCCCTTTTGCTTAACTTGCCGCTCTGTAAGCTCTAATATCTCGGCAATCTCAATATTACTATGGTTTGGATAGAGCACAATCAGCTTCTTAACCATTTCGTCAGTCCAAGGCACAAGGCGACCTCTTTTTCTATAACCACCCTTAGACTTTATGAAACGCACGGAAGAGGGGTTGCATCCTTTTCCAAGAAGCCTCTTTCTTATTGTATCACGTGGTATATTCATTACCTTGCTTATCTCGGTTATTTGCATACCCTGTGCATACATAGAAAGCATCTTATCGTCAAGCTCGTGTGGATAAACCAAGGTAAACCGACCATGACACCCTTTTTCTCTTGTTTGCGGTGTTATTCCCATGTCTGAGTTTTTAAACTGTCTATTGGTTGATAACTGATGATGCATCGCTTATTGCTATACACACCATTCTTTGCAAGAGCGTTCCATAGAGCGTTGAGACAGATGCCGATTTTATCCTTGCCATACTTCAAGTAAAGCTCTGGGCAAGTAAGAAACATTTCTGGCTCGGCATCATTGAATTTGAGCACCACCACCCTTTTTGCTCTTGTAGGTTTAAAATTCTCCATCATTCCTTAACCTCGCTTTCTATCTGCTTTTGTGATTCACGGATAAGCAAGTCAAGTACTTTACCTATCACATTTGGATTTCTCACATTGTATGCACCAACGGCAGTTTCGAGAGATATATTGACGACCATTCCGTTTTTTCTCAGAATCTTATACTGCTGGTGTAATTCCTTAATTTTATCTAACTCCATATCTATTTACAATTTATTGTAGGCAAGCATATGCTGCCTTCTTTGTTCTTTATGTCCACTATACCAAGCCTTAGCTCTTGCGATACACTCTTCGCGATGCCTAAGGTAATAAGTTCGCTGATAACGCTGCCTACGTAACCTTAACTCATCTTCTGTCATAAAACTAAGATTTTAAAGATAGAGCCGAGAGGCATGAAGCCTCCCTTCTCATCTACAATAGTAAAAATTATATCACTTTCATAGCTTAAAAATCATAAGCTCAGCCAGTGGCGTTCCTTTCGGTATGATTAAGTTACGTGAGCGAGAACCAAAGTTCGTTTGCTCCTGTATCATTGTGTCATCGTTGATATTGAGCACAAGCTTCATATTCTTTGCAGCTTGCATCGAGATTACATCTGAATGCTGTAAGCGGTAGTCGCTTTCGGTTCTAAGACCATAAGCCGCATTATCGTTCGTCGGCACAATGAGACCACGATAACCGTCCTTAATAACGATGCCAGTTTTCAGATACATTCTACCCTGTCTTGCCTCAATATCGTTTGGAGCGAGGATAAGGAAAGATGAGCCATCTTCCGACATTATAGGGTGCATCGCATAGCTTTCAAGCTCGAAAGGTACTTCAAACTCTTCTTTCGCTTCGGGCTGCTGCTCGTTTTCTTGCTGTTGAACCTCGTTTCCTTTGCTCTGCTGAGCGTTCTCTGCTTCCAAAGGTAATTTATCATCTTTAAGATCTAAAGGCTGTTCTACGCCATTTTTCTTTGGTCTTGCCATAGTTTACTCCTCCTTTGTTTCTTCGTTAGACTTTTGTTCCTCCTCTGTTGATGATTCTGCCTTAACCTTGTGTTCGAATACATCAAATATATTCGTGGCATTCAATCCTACGACCTCGTAATCAATCATAGATTTGCACATCACCTCGTCAATGTTGCGTAGAGCTCTTGCAAGAGACTTCGCCTGAACGAGGTAAACGACATTGCTTCGCTTCTCCTTCTCGCTCTTCTCGTCGATGGTGATGAACTGTAACTTCGCCTTGTACCACTTATCATCATCATCCTTGTCAGAGAAAAAGACCTCTCCGTAGTTAGCTTGCGCCTCCGTCTTGATTTTGAACTCACCGCTGATGTAAGCGGACATTTCTTCTGTGATTGCGTTTTCTGCCTCTGTGAAAGACATAGCATCAATCGCATACTTTTCGGTGACAGCTTTCTCTGAGCCGTCACCTTGTGTCTTGTGGTAGCGGATTCCTACCTCAAACCAAATCGCTGATTTACTTCTCATATATCTAATACTATTTTAAGATTTAACTTTTCTATCAACTCATTCACTCAGAATGGCAGTTCGTCGAGATTCTCTGGTTGTGCGAAAGGAGCAATGCAATCAGAGGCACCATTGTGAGCCTCGAAGTTCACTGGCTTCATGCTACCCAAGATAGGCTGAGCGTTCTTCTCCTCATCAGTCATTGCATCACGCACCTCCTTCGGCAACGACTGCTTAATCATGTGCGAATCCTCGTACTTTGGATTCTTCATCGCCCAAGCGGTGAGGTCAAGATAGACAGCCTTTGGCTTGCCACTCTCGTCTGTGCTGACAAAGAGGTGATTCTCCTCCACTGGAATAACCAAGCAGCGAAGCACCTCGCCCCTGCCTTGGATGTGCATAACGCCTGCTCTACTGAGCTTCAACAAGTTTAATTTTTCATTAAAATTTTCCATATACTATCTATATATTAATTAGTAATTTGCCCCAAGGGAGGGAGTCGAACCCTCGCCAACCTCCGCTTATTAAGGACTGCTTTGTGCGGAGTAACTTAAACATTTGCGATTATGAAACATCCATTAAGATTGATAAGAATAATCGGTATCGCTACCATACAGTCCACGCACTCCTGTGCGATTGGTTTTCCTTGGGATAAAAAGCCCCACCGCCGTAGGGCTATAAATAACCTTTAAATCTTAGAGTTTAAAAATCTACATAACAATCTTTTATAAACTGTACTCATACGCCTCACGGCGAGATATATCTGATTTGATATTTTATCTAAAAGAAAGAGCCGTTATCTCCCGACAACTTAGTGGCTCTTGTTATTAACAATCTTAATCTATGTTTCGCAATTTATGTGGTTACGCCATTGGCACTAACTGTGTCTGAATGAAGTTGCTCATCGCTAAGTTCTGTGAGAGAATCATCGGCTGGTCAAGCTGAGTTGACTTATACATATCCGTGGCGGCATTATAGAAGTCCCAAGCGGTAACGATATTGCGCTCATAGTAGGCAATCATCATCTTCTCGGTAAGCTTGCCAATCTGTGCTTGGTTAAGAGGAATGACCTGTAAGTTGCGGATGCCCTTGTACTTGGTTTCCGATGCAACTCTGAGTGATGTCAGCATACCAATGATTGTGAACATTTCCTGTGCCTTAATCTCTCGGTTCTTCATTCTTTCGATGAACTCATCACTTGCATCAACGATGCCTCTGAGGTTTGCTAGCCAAGCGTCGGCACGTTCAAGCAACTCATCGAGCTTATAGGCTGTGCGCTTGCTGTTCAAGTCGGCATAAGTAGCACCGTAATGCTCTGCTCCAAGCAAGGTTTGGTTGTGACAAATACAGCAGTTTCGACCGATTCCAAACTGAATGCCTTTCTGATGGAAAGAAATACCCATATTTGTCGTTATCTCATCAGCACCCTCTCCCTTATCGAAGTCACGCAAGCGAATGTTACAGAACACTCGGCGAAGGATATGTGCCTCCACTGCCTTGTCGCCCATGATAGCTTCCTTCTCAGGCAAGCGAGTAACACCAGGGGTGTTGCGGTCTTTGTTATTGGCAGCGAAGAGGTCGTAAATCTCTGCCTTGTAGCCGTGCTTCTCGCACAAATCTTCTACCTTATGAATGAGGTCGAAGTGATAGATGCCTTTCAAAGGCTTTCCGTACACATCATTCTCCTTCTCTGTGCGCTCCAACTGTTCGAGGGTGATTATCTGTACTTTCGATGTCTCAAAATCCAAGAACTGATTATCATTCAAGCTCTTCAACTCTGGTTGCTTTGCAACTGTTGCTACCTCTGCTACCTGTGGCTGTGCCATCAAATTCATTGTCATTGTGTTCATTGTTGTATCTCCTATTATTTAATTGTTATTGAAAAATTAATTATTACTTTGTTGCTACTTTATTAATCATTAATGTCTGTTATGACTTCCATGTGCTGTGTTTCACCCAAGACTTCAACGTTCTGTGAGAGGTTTCTCGTATTGAGGAACGCCCACTTTGGCATGATGCAAAGGTTGTAGTTTTTACTCACGGCATCATCTTTGACAATCAGCTTTGACTTCGGTACGAATACCTTTGTCTTTCCTTCCTTGCCATCGAAGATAAAAATCTGTGCGTTTGCCGACTGCTCCATCATCTTCTCCTTGTGACAGCGAAACTTAATCATTGTCGTTACTATCTCCATATCCTTGCCTCCTTATCCTATGATGTAAGCGAACCAAATAACGGCGTATGCCGTCAGCATTCCAACACTTGCGAGGACAAAGGCTTGTGCTGCCTCCTTGATTTCCTCTACCTTTAAATTCTGATAATTCATCATTTTCTTAATCATTTTCATATTGCGTATCTCCTATATATTGTGGCAAGGTGGTTAGCCTTGCCGTTACCTTTTTCTTAGATTTCGAGTGACTGAATCTTGCGTACTATCATAGAGATATACTTACTCTCATTTCCACTTTCAATCATCTTTCTGTTGGTCTTTTTATCAACCTCGTAGATGATACGACCAAGCTCGCTTCCGTTTGTTCCACCATTGAAGAGGGTGTAGCAGTTTCTTAGAGAGATATACACCTGTATATAATCGTCTGGTGCTCCTTTTTTATCCTTGATACCGATGCCTCCTTCGATATGAATCTCCTTGAAGAGAACTGGCATTGTCTGAAAGCTTGTGCTAACAAGCAACTCAAACTCGTCGTGCATATAATTCTCTCGCTTCTCAACCGATAGCGTAGCATTGATGCCAAGTCGGCGGATTGTGAACTCAACATCATTGATGATGTAATCTAAAACTTGCTTGCTTAATTCCTTTGTAATCATTGTTGTATCTCCTATTATTTATATTAATCGAAATGTAATTCACCTTTATCGTTCACATAAGGTTGCCAAGACCAGCCATTTGTAACCTTTCCATTCTCCCACTCTGTGCATTGCACCACCTTTGGAAGAACCTTGCATTCGCCTCGGTTGATAAGATTCACCATATAGTCATACATCTCATCCCAAGTCTCAAACTTGTGAACCAAGACTCTTAAATAGCTTTTGCTTGCTTTCATTGTTGTATCTCCTAATTTTTAATTTATTAATAGTTTACACCTTATTATTATGTGATTTGACTTATTTTATTAAGTTTCACACCGCAAAATTAATAATTTCTTTTTGAATCGCCAAACTATTTAATAACTATTTTTAATTTATTAATAGTTGTCATTAATATTTTAATAGATTTTAAATGAATATCTCAGATTTTCTTTATAATTTTGCGGCGTGAAAAGGAAAGTGCAAGTTTCCTAAAGTAGAAAAGATTCTTATGTGCCCAATCATCACAAGTGAAAGGGTTCTACATAATAGACCAAACGGAATGATTGCTTGCACCTCTCATCTGTTTGGTCTTTACTTTTTAAAGAGAATATGATTCGTAACTTAAGAAATAGCATAGCAATAAAGATGTTCGGGGACAAAAAGTTTTTGAAAGCCATTGCTTTTGTCCTTCTTTATCACGAAGTCACAAACTCTAACATTTGTAAAGACTACAGCGTGAGCAAGCTAAGCAACCTTACTGGAGTTCACGCTTCTACAATTAAGAATAGGTTGCAAACACTCAAAAATAGAAATCTAGCTAAGATTGAGAAAGGAACGCTTGTGTTCACTTCTATCACATCTAAGCACAGGGAAAGAAATAAAAAGTTAGATAATTTTTCATTTAAGAGCTTGATTGAGATTGAGAAGTCTCTCTTTGCTCTCCTTGTATGCATATTGCAAGAAAGAAAAGATTTTATCCACCGTGCATTTCTCGATGCCAAGTATTCGGTTGACTACAAAACAATCAAAAGAGCTAAGGCGAGGATTAGGAAGTACGCAAAGGGTAAGAAATTCTCTGAGAAAGGCATTTCTTATAAGAAGATAGCTAAGAGACTTGGAATTTCTATCAAGTCAGCGTTTGAATACGTGAAATTTGCGGTTGAAAAAGGTTTTTTATCCAAAATTACTCACTTCAAGGCAGTTTTTTATAGAAACATAAACTACTACCCTATGGAGGGGTACACCTTCACTACTCGTAACTACGCCTACAGGGTGGGGGCTAACACTTATGTAGTTGCGGGAGCTTCGCTCCCTTACTATAAGTATATAAATAAGGAGGATAAGAAAATCTTTGCTCGTCGCTTCGCTAAATAACTTGGTATATATAGATTATAAAAATTATAAAGTCGCCAAAAAGGCTAAAAATAGGAGATACGGAAATGACAGAGGCATTGAAGAATTATATCAACTCGACTTGTGAGAAGCAAGTCTATGACTGCTACACCGATGGAAGTTGCAACAACCTATCGTCTAATAAAGAAGGTGGGGCGGCATACATTGTGTTGCTTGATGGGAAGGAGGTTGTCAGGAAGAGTCGTGCATTGGCTCATACGACTAACAATAGAGCTGAAATGCTGGCTATCATTAGTGCGGTGAATTATTGCCCAATCGGAGCAGATATTGTTGTGCATACGGATTCCAAATACTCTATATTCTCATTCGCCACAAGGAAAAGAGTTAAGGAAGGCACAAAGAATGCCGACCTCATACATCTTTACAGAAAGGTTGCGGCGCAAAAGTATGTAACTTTTGATTGGGTAAAGGGGCATGATGGGAATGAATATAATGAAATTGCCGACCAAATGGCGAACGGTGAATATCGAAAAATGAAAGAACAACTAAATGCATAAAAAATATGGATAGATTACACTATAAGGTTTCGTATGCTGACAATGGCATCATTATCAATGATACAGACGAAGATAGCTTGGATGTTCTTCAACAACAAGAGAACGAAGAAATAGAGGGCTACACCGCAAGGGCTATCAGCGAGAGAATCGCAAAGGATATAGCTTCGATGATGTTGGCAAAGTCAAAAGATGAGTTTAAAATTAATATAGCAATATTTTAAGGCAAAAACTATGATAGAAGTAATGAAAATAAAAAAAGGGTTAGTTTTTACATTACCCAACAAATCGGAGTACGCAATGCTTCAAGGGGGCACGCTTGATGAGACAACAGAATATGTTAGACTTAAAGTTGTCAGCGTAAACAAGAAAGATGTCGAATGTTCTTTTCTCGGACTTTCAGACGAACCTATTGGGCAGACCATAGATATTGATATTGAGCGTATCGCCAAATATGGAACAATAACAGAAGATAAGCCCGAAATGGTTCAGCATCCTTCTCATTACGCTTGGCTGAAAGAGCTCTGCGGAGTTGAGCCCTTGGATATTTGCCGACACCTCGATTTCAACTGCGGCTCAATCATCAAGTATATCCTTCGCAAGGGCAAGAAAGAAATGAACCTTGACGAGAGTCAGCAGAGAATACAAGACCTCAAAAAGGCGAAGGTGTACCTCGAAGATGAGATTAAGATGTTGGAAAATCAAAAATGATACAGATATGAACGAATTAATGATTAACGAAGAAAGAATGACCTCATTGCAAATCGCAGAGGTTACTGGCAAAAGACACGATGCTGTATTGCGTGATATACGCAATATTTTGTCACAAGGAGTAGATGCCCACAATTTTGTGGAGACCTCGTATATAGATAAGGCAAATAGACAGCAGAAATGCTTTGAGCTTTCAAAGAAAGGTTGCCTGATACTTGCAAGCGGTTATGATGCTCTTTTGCGTGAGAAGATAATCAATCGTTGGGAAGAGCTTGAAGTAAAGGAGCAAAATAAGTTTGCTATACCTCAGACTTATGCCGATGCGTTGATGTTGGCTGCAAATCAAGCTAAGCAGATTGAGGAGCAGCAAAAGACCATAAAGGCGAACGCCGAAGAGATAGTTGCGCTGAGTGATACAATAACGAAGATGCAACCTAAGGTCAGCTACTATGACAAGATACTTGCAAGTACGGCAACCTTGACCGTTACACAGGTAGCACAAGATTACGGAATGAGCGCAAAGGCATTCAATGTACTTCTTCGCAACTTCGGTATTCAACATAAAGTCAATGGGCAATGGATATTGTATGCTAAATATCTGCAACAAGGCTACGTACACAGTCACAGCGTTGATATTGTGCGGCGTGACGGACGGCATGAGACAAAGAATAACACGGAGTGGCTGCAAAAGGGAAGGTTGTTTCTCTATGAGGAATTAAAGAAGCACAATATATTACCTCTTATAGAACAGAATCAACAATGAAACCAAGTAAGGCACTTATAAGACAGATACGTTATGACTTGCTATCCCATACGACAGAAGCTGAGAAGGCGGCAGCAAGGAATTGCAAACTTCTTGGATATGAGATAGTTCAGCAACAGCCGATAACTACAGGTAGGAAGTTGTATTTTGCCGATATTTATATTCCCTCGTTGAAGTTGATAATTGAGCTCGATGGGGGCTACCATTACACCAAAGACCAAAAACGTAAGGACGGCAACCGCTCGTCGGGTATCTGGCGGCTCGGGTATCACGTTGTGAGACTGAGCAACCACGATGCAAGGGATATAAAAAAAGTGAAGGCAAAGATAGATATGATAATACGAAAGGCGAAGTAATCAATATTTTTGGTTTCTTCGCCTTTTATTTTTCAACATAATGACTTATACATAAATAAAAAGATATTGTCTCAAACCGCAAGAAAAACGCCAAAAACCGCATTTGTTTACACAGTCTCTATTATTTTACATTAATTATTTAATAGAAATAGTAATTTTGCAATCAGAAAATCATTTTAAGTATAACGTATTAAAACAGAATTACTATGACAATAAAAGAAAAAGTGCTTGCTTCTGCCAAAACGTCATTTGCTAAGTACGGTTTGAAGAAGGATGAACTTTCAAAGCTGGTTGACCAGATTGTAGCAAGTCGTGGTCTTACAGATGAGTCAAAGGACGAGGATGTTACAGGTGCTATCACGGCTTTTGAGCCAGTTGTAGGTATCATGCAATCAATGTACAATCGTGCAACTTCCGAAACAACAAAGAAGTTTGAAGGTTGGATTGACCCTAACGACCCGAAGAATAAGCCAACAGACCCTCCTACGCCTCCAGTGCCTCCAACAGGCGGTCTTACGCAAGAGCAAGTTCAGCAGATGATTGCCGCTGCTACAGCAAGCAATCAGAAAGCTATACAGGATGCGGTTGCCGCCGCCGTCGCTCCATTTAAGGAGAAGGAAGAACGAGCACGTTTGACCGACCTCTTTAACAAGAGCGAAAAGGTGAAGGACGTTCCGCAGCAATTCCGTTCACGTTATCAGCTCGACAAAGAAGATAACCTCGATACATTGGCACAGCAGTGCGCTGATGATTGGACTGCATTGAAGCAGACATTGGTTTCAGACGGTCATTTTGTTGTCGCTCCTAAGACTACGACCAAGGAGGATGAGCTGAATGATTTCACAAAGGCTATGGAAGGCTATGCGCAGCGACACGCTCCGCAGCCTGATAAGTAGCTAAGAAATTATGTGTAACATTTAAATTTTGAAAGATTATGTCTAACGCAGGTTATTTTTTGCACAAGACAAAGCCAGAGTCTATCAAAGAGGCTGTTTGGCTCGAAGAGCAGTGCCTTCGCAGACAGGGTGGTTACGACCTCGACCGCACCAATCTGCCATCTACATTGAAGTGGTTGGCTAAGGGTACGGTATTCAAGTTGTCTGCTACTGGTGGCAAGGCTGTGGCTGTAAAGACGGCGAAGGTTACAGAGGTTGCTTCAAAGGCTGCAACAACATTGAAAATCGCCAGTGGTTCTTTGTTTAAGGTTGGTGACACTGTTGCTGGTCTTACAATTACAAAGATTGAGAGTGATGCTTCTACAGGCATTGATACATTGACTGGAACTGGAGGTGTGACAGAAGGTGCAGCAAAGGGTGATGTATTATCCGACTACGATAAGTCAAAGGACACTCTCCTTGGCTTCTCTTACGACACCCTCGACCTCAGAGACCCAGATTCATCCATCCCAGTGACCCCAACCTTGCAAGTAATGGAGGTTGAGGAAGATTCTCTTCCTTACCCTATTAACAAGGACATCAAGGATGGCTTGAACGCCAACGGCATTGCTCTTTTCAAGATTCAGTAACCTTTTAAAGTGGAGAATATAGACTATGAATAGTATTTTGAAGCAGTTGCAAGACCCTAAGGCTTTGCAAACCTACATTGACGAATACATGAAGACTTCCACTTATAAGGCAGAGTGGAAGAACGAGATGAAGCCTGTTGAGTACAGTGCTGCAAAGGTATATCAAGCTAACATCGCCAAGTACGCTGCCGCTATGGTCGGTTCTGTTGTGGCTAAGAACGCCGAGCGTCCATTGCACACGATGCCTGATTGGGGTCAGATTACTGGCTCTATCGGTCGTATCGCTGATGAGTGGGAGCTTGACAACGACTACTTGGAGCAGTTGCACTACCTCGAAGGCAAGTACAAGGATTTGTCTGGCGGCAATTATAATCAGTCCGTCCTCAATGACGCATACGATAAGCTTATCACTTATTCGTTCCGTCCATTCGAGCGTGCTGTGATTGCGCCACACAAGCGTATTGATATGCTCTATTTCGAAGGCTTGTACCTCGGTACTCAGACCGTATCACGCACCAATAACAACAAGGCGAATGTTTCTTACACATTCAACCTTGGCACAAAGGTGATTACAGTCACACAGAAGTGGGGTGAAAAGACCTCTACTCCTATTGCCGATATTAAGAAGTTGAAGGACGAGGCTCGCAAGAAGGGTCGTAAGATTCTTCGTATCCGTATGTCCGAAAACACATTCTATAAGATGTGCCAAGCAGATGAGATTAAGAATACCTTCCGTCTCAACCTCGGTACAATAGAGATTAACCCGAGCGTACCGATGATTTCTGTTGACCAGATGAACATCTACTTGCGCTCTATTCTGTTGCCAACCATTCAGATTGACGAGGATAAGTTTGTTGAGCTTCCTGATGGCTCTAACTACAACCTTATCCCAGACGACCGAGTGGTTGCGATGTGTGCCGACAAGGTGGCTGTTCCTAAGTGTTCTCAGCCACTGGAAGCTATCGACCCAATTCCTGGTGTCGCCTACTCTACTCACGATGATAACCTCATCGGATATTGGCGAGACAAGAAGGGCTATCACCTCACAAACGAAATGTGGATGCAGCCTGTCTTTGACGGAATTGACGACTATCTCATTTTGAAGACCACTACCAATTAAGGCGGTGGTTCTTCTATTAAGTTGTTGATATGATAAGTTGAACTATATAATAACAAGGTAAGTATGACAATTTCAGAAGCTATAGCAAGCGAGATTCAGCCTTTCTCTACCTCAGACGAGACCTTGGAGAAGATGTTTATAGATGCCGCCGATAAATTCGGGGTATCAGCATCCGTAGCTGATGAATACTCGGTAGCGATGAAGCAGCCAGTTGCATACTCGGCTATGCGTATTCTCTACAAGATGAAAGCGTTGTCAAGCGAGAACGTCGGCGGTATCTCACAGAGTTATAAGAACGACAAGAACTTGATTGACAGTATGATTAAGTCTATTGCAAAGGATGCTGGATTGGATGCTGACCTTGTTATTGATAGTACCTCTGACGATTATTGGGTGACGAGTGCGAAAGTTTGGTAGCAAGGAGGATAGCGTATGAACTTTGAAGATACACTTAAAGTTAAGGGAACACCGCAGATAGGTTACGATGAGGATGGAAATCCTGTCGAAGAACCTTCGAGCGAGTGGCAAGCCTTTGGCAAATGCGTTATCTTGCCTAACTCACAGGCAAAGATTATCACCTTGGCAGACGGACAGCAGTTTGTGTATTCGCACGAAATCTATGCACCTCTATCAAAGGCGAAATATCCTCTCATACCAAAGGAAGGCGATAAGGTTTGGATAACTAAGAAAGATGGCACGATTGATAAGGAAATGGAGGTTAAGGGCTTCGTTACCTACAAGCGACGCTATCTAAGAATTTGGCTATAAAGTAATTACGGAAGATGGCAAAAGTAGAACTGCAAATCAAAGGTCGTGAAGCCTTGCAACAAAGGTTGAACGAAAAGAGGGAACAGCTTATTAAGTACCTCAATATGCGTTTGATGCAACTTGCCGAAGAAGCAGTTACTTTCTCTAAGGAAAATAAGGGTTATCAAGACCGAACGGCAAACTTGAAGAACTCAATATCTTTCGCTCTTTATCTCGATGGTGAGCTTGTTACCTCGGTGGTTGGAAAGATACCGAAGGCTGATGAAGCTGTTGGTGGGCAGGATGCGGTAAATGCTGCACTTAGTGAATATGCACAGCAAGAAGGAGTGATAGCACCGAAAGGCTATACTCTCATCATTGTAGCTGGAATGAACTACGGAAAGTACGTGGAGGATAAAGGCTACAATGTGCTGCACCTTACAAGGTATTATCTTCGGGATGAAATGAAAAAGATATTTGAAGAGGTTATCAGTATGATAAAATAATTTCTACTATTGTAGATAAATGATTAAAAACGAGTAATGCAATATGGTTTTAGGTGATGATGCGGTAAGCGCAATGTATAAGTATCTCAATTCTAATATTGAGAATTTGGGCATTCAGAAGGGACGTATCTTTAAGTATGAGATACCCGAAAAGCTATCTGCTGGCGATTATATCGCTATCAATCACTTACCGTTTGTGTATGGCGAAGCTATCAACGAGGGGGTTGTGAATGTGAATATTCATTGCCCTAAGACATCTACGAACTTGCCCGATAGTAAAAAGTTGCTTGGTATTACTAAAAAGGTTCTTGGGTTGTTCAACGGTGAGACTTACCTCGGTGGCTGTTATTTCGAGTTTTATTCCGATTCTCGCCCTACTCGTGATAATGATGATACTTATTATGTGAACATAAAATTCAAAGTAACGTATAATGATTTAAAAGAATAAGACTATGGCAAAGAATGGTGTATTCGGCATTAAGAGCTTTTCCTTTGCTGATTGTGTAGCTAATGGTGGTTATCCAACAGAATGGAATAATAATCTTAACGCTATTGTTACAGGCTCTCTGACCTTCAACGACCAAGCAGCTCAGACACAGGACGTTGAGATTGAGGATTCGGAAGACCCATACGCAGTGCTTACAACAAGTGCGGCTACAAAGGGTTTTACCGTGCAGACCTACGACCTCTCGGAGGACAACTTCAAGAATCTTCTTGGCTACACACAGGATGCAGGTAGTGAACAAAAGAACATGTGGGTCAATGAGTTGCCAGAGGAGACTGAAATCTACAAGGCAATTCAGATTGTCACAAAGAAACTTGACGATATTCCTTCTAAGACCTTCCAGTGGTCTAAGATGAAGCTTACAATCACTCGAAGTGGCTCTATCGGAAAGAGCGGATTGCCTAACCTTAACATCGAGTGCCGTCAGATGGCTGTATTTGATGCACAGGGCGTTAAGAAGAGTGGACATCGTTGGATTAAGACTGACGATATTAACCCTGCACCAAAGGAGGCATCTTCCACAACGGGAGAAAAGAAGTAACGGCAATTTTCATTTGGTTAAATATTTAATTAAACTTCAATCAAAGAGCGGTGAGGTAAGGGAACTTTCCCAAGCCGTGCCGCTCTTTCTTTTATTGATAGAGTATGAAAACATCAGATAAAGAAAAAGTAGCAAACACCTTACGTGAGGCATCCGTAAAAATCAAGGTTGGTTGGTTTCGCTTCAAAGTGAAGCCTCTCACCCTTATGCAGATTTACGAAATGGGTATCTTTGCAAACGAAATGCCCGAGGCAACTTGGAAGGAAGGAGAAAAAATCAACCTCATACAGAAGCTGTTCGAGCGGAGCAATGATGCTCGCCTTATGTGCGAGATATTCATCGCTTGTGCATTCCGTAAGAAATGGGCACGCAAGCTGTGGGGTGGCTACATTCGCAGACACTTGGATATTATCTCCTTCAACGAACTCATCAAGTTCATTAGCAGCTCTTTCAATGCAAATTTTTTCTTAACCTCTATAACTTTCCTGACCCAGACGAAGATAATGACCGAGCCAGCAACGACTCACCTTGGGCAACCATCGGAGGGGTGATGAAGTATTTCCGTATGAGTTACGAGGAGGTCGTATTTAATCGCTCATACCTTACAATAATGCTGCTCAATCGCTCGATTCCGTCTTTCAAGGTAAGTGATAAGGAAAAGGGAGAAGAAGGCAGCAGAGGAAAGAATAATAGCCAAAACAAAGCTCAAAAAGAATACCATAAGGTCGATAAGGCTGTACATGCAAACGATTTCTTTATGGATTTGATGTAGAATATTTATAACAGACTATAACTATGGCAGAAGAGATACTTGGTATCAGCGGACAGATGGATATATCCGATATTCAGCAGTCCTTCAACAAACTGATAAACGACCTTAATTCTCTTGGGGTTAAGACCGATGAGGTCAGCTCAAAGATGACTAAGGCATTGAATGACATTGCTCAAAGTTCAGCATCTGACAGCGAAAAGACCAAGCAGTCAGTGCAGACCTTGAAGCAAGGCATAGAAGAGATTAATAAGTCGCTCGCCGATACACCAGAGGCTTTGAAGAAACTTGCTTCCGAGGCTCAGACAGCGGAAGCTACCGTTGATAAGCTCAAAAAGAGATTGTCGGAAACTACAGAGGGGTCTCAGAAGTGGAACGAGATAAACGAGCAGTTGAAGTCTCAGCAAGGCTTAGTTGAAAAGCTCAACGGAGAGTATTCTTCAATGTTGGGCACATTCGGCAATACACAGCAGTATGTTGGTACTCTAAATGCAGCCATCGAGACGTTGAACGCTGGTCGCTCTATCTCCACGGCAGCAACTGGTGCTTCTGCTGCGGCTCACGTCGGTGCGGCGGCTGCTGTCGGCACAGAAGCAGTTGCTCACGGCGAGAACTCAACGAAGATTGCCGAAGAAACAGAAAAAACACAAGAAAATACCCAAGCTAAATTGCATCTTACAGAATCAGCAAAAGACTACGTTTATACAACACAGATGGAGGCGGAGGCAATTGATGCCGTCGCAAAACGCCTTGCCGAGGGTCGTTCTGATGAAGAAGAGTATATTAATAGTAAGAAGAGTGGCTTGGCTGTACGTGAATCCCTTGTGCAGAAAATTGAGGAAGAGAAGCAAAAAATAAAGGAACTTTCCGATGCCTATGCCAATTCGCAGGATACTAATAACGGAATAGCAACACCCGAGGCACAACAATCATACAACGAAGGTGTAAAGGCGGCAACGGATAACATCAAGGAGTATCGTAGCGAGTTAATGTCCTTGAATAAGAGCCTTGATAATCTTGAAAGTAGTCATTTTAAGGCTCAGCAAGCAATTAATGGACAGGCTGATGCAACACAAAATCTCAAACAAGCCACAGAAGAGGCGAAGGAAGCATCTGATATTTATTTCAATGGTGAGAAAGCAACCATTGAAGGTGTTACCGAGGCTTTGAAGCTTGATTATCAAGAGCTCAAACAGCTTAAAGCGGAATATGCTACATATAAAGGTGCTGGCGACACCGAAAATGCGAAGAAAAATCTCGAAGAACAGAAGGAGTTAAATAAGCACATAGCAGAAGGGCGTGATGTGCTCAAACAACTTGGTACATCTTACGAAGATGCAGCAAAAGGAGCAAAAAAGACAAAAGAAGAAACCAAAGAAGTTGCAAAGTCTGCCGAGGATGCTACAAAGAAAGTGGGAGGCATCTTCTCTAAATTGAAAGGGGCTTTTGGTGGTGCTCTAAAAGGTGATTTTTCGGGTCTTTTCTCAATATTTGGCAAACTTGGCGTTTGGGGTGCAGCTCTTGGTACAATCGGCAAGGGACTGTATGACCTAACTGTACGTGCCGAGGAATTTAGAGCTGCTTTGCAACCTCTTTCGCATTACCTTGATGAAAATATCTTGGAAGATGTAAGACAGAATATCCTTGCACTTTCTGACGAGACAGGAAAATCTGTTTCGGATATGGCTTCGGCAGCTACACAGTTCGTAAAGGTATGGGATGGGTTAAGAGATTCGCCCGAGGCTCTTACGACGATGATTAAAAGCTCAAACGAGTTTGGCGCATTGGCTGGGAAAACATCTGAGGAAGGAGCGAAATATCTCTCTAATCTTGCGTCCGAGTATCACATGACAGCACAGCAAGCAACTGAGGCATCTGCTATGATTGCAACCGCAGCACATAACTCCACAAGCACTTTTGGAGAAATGGCTGATGCCATATCGAGTGCTGGCTCTACGGCTGCTCTTTACGGTGTTTCCTTTAAGGAAATGGCTACCCTTATCGGTTATTCAAGCAATCAGTTTGGTGGTGCTCAAAAGGCGGCTTCTAAGTTCTCAATGCTCCTTATGAGTATGAGCAAGATGCAAGATAAGTACAATCCATCCATTGTTGGAATGGTTACTGCCTTGCAGAACTTAAAGAAAGCTTATGATAACGGCGAACACGTAGAGAACAACTTTATGGCACGTCAGCGTAGCATTGCTATGTACTTCATTAAGAATGCCGATGCTATTGCTAAATACAACAAGGGCATTGGAAGTAATGCGGCAAAGCAAGAATTATTGAATGACATCAATGCTCGTGCTTCAGTGAATGTTGCTAAGTTACAGAATGCTTGGAACGGTTTCCTTACATCTATCAATGCAAACCTTACCCCTACCCTTACAAGAATACTGAATTTCTTCACAAGAATAATTGGTGGTGCTCAAAAAACAGCTGATGAGCTGAATTATCTAAAGAATTTTGATAGCAACCATAAGGGTGCAAAAAGAGGAATACGATATACGGAATCAGTTACAGGTGGATATACGGCTGCATTCCCAGAAAGTGCTGTTGCAAATATGGGAGCAAGGCAACAATATAATCTTAGCAAAGATGAAGGATTAAAACTTTACAAACAACAAAGAGACCGATTAAAACGTATATATCAGCAAGGTTTGAAAAATGCTCAAAATACTTGGAAGCACGCAAGTGCTGGAGCTTATGCGAAAAGTGCTGGTAATTATATGCTTCAATATTACAATAAAAATCGTTCTTCTTTCTCTGAGTTTACACCTCAGATGTTCAATGAGCTCCTACGCAATCAAAGAGGTTCAACTGTTTCTTTGTTACAGAAGCCAATAAACACAAACACTGACCTCGGCGGCAACAGCTATATACCGAAGCCTAAGAAAGATAAAACAGCCGACCAGCAGCGTAATTATCGTGAGCAACTTGCCGAACAGCAGGCAAAGCAGCTTGCTGATGATAAGAAGATTGAGTGGGAATTGTATGTTGCACAGCAAGAAGAGGGAATCGCTAAAGAGCATAATGCAAGCGAGAAAGAGATAAAGCAAAGAGAACTCGACTTTGAGAAGAAGAAGCATCAAATCGAGGAAGAGGCAGAAACTTTGCGACAGAAAAACGTTCAACTTGCAAAGGCTGCTTACAACAAAAATCCTGCAAACAAAAAGAAAGAAGGCTTCTATGCGAGTGGGCTTGACAAGGGCGTGAAGTTGACAGATGAGCAGCAACAGCTTATTGATACAAAAATGAGCACTTTGAATGCGCAGCAAGAAGAAGATGCAAAACAACGTCTTGCCGCTCAGTTACAATCCTTGTATGACTATCTTAAAGAGTATGGCACGGTGCAGGAACAGCGTTATGCCATTGCAAAGGAGTATGACGATAAGATTTTGAAGGCTACTGACGAGAATCAGAAAAAAATACTTCAAAAGCAGAAGGAGGCGGCACTCGCTCAGACTGATGCAAAAAAAATGGCTATGGGTATTGACTGGGGAGCTTCTTTCTCGGGCATCGGCAACGTCCTAAAAGACCTTGCAAAAGATACTCTATCAAAGGTTGAATCCTATATGAAAACAGACAGCTTCAAGGCTCTGCCTGCAAATGATAAGAAATCATATATAGACCTCCGAAATAGCCTCCGAGAGGAAACGAACAATGGTGGTTCTTTTGCCTTTGGCAAGTGGGACGATGTAGCGAACGATGTGCGTGCTTATCAAGCCAATGTAAAGTGGCTACGTGATATTTCAAAAGAACATGATAAAGCTATCGCCGAAAGAGATAAAGCGGAAGAGCAATTAAAATATGCTATCGGTGACAAGGCAAAAGAAATAGCAAGAATAAAACTTGACAAGGCTAACAAAAGAGTAGAAGAAACTGGGCAAGCACAGACAGATGCAGAGAATGATACGCAAGAGGCACAACAAAATCTTACGGACTCTACAACCGAGGCGACAAAAGGAATGCAGAATTTTCAATCAATGCTTTCAAATATTACAAGCGGCTCTCTTTCTGGTTTCGCAAAAGGCGTAGGGCAACTTATCAATTCTCTTTCGGGAGGCTCTTCTAAGGTTGGGGATGCCTTGCAGGGTCTCGGAGGTAAAATCGGCGGTCTCGTTGGTGCTATACTATCACTTATTGATGCTATCGGCGATGACCCTACGGCGTTCATTGATAATCTTTTTAATAAGATTGCAAAGGTGATTGAAAATGTCTTGTCACAACTTCCGCAGATTGTATGGGCTGCACTGAAAGGTGTTGGGAGTGTTGTCGGTGGAATTGTCAAAGGATTTGGAAACCTCTTTACTGGTGGTGCTTTTGATAAATGGTTCGGTGGCAATGGAAAGAAAGTACAAGATGCAATCAACACTCTCACTGAGAGCAACAATAGATTGCAGAAATCCATTGATAAACTCAAAGATACAATGTCTAACAGCTATGGAAAGGAATCAACCAATGCTTATAAGGAGGCAATCAATCAGCAGAAAACCTACAATGCGAATGTCATGGAAATGGCAAAGCAGCAAATGAGCTATTGGGGAAGTCATAAGTCTTGGAATCATTACTGGAATGGTTTTAGCGATGAGCAGATGAGTCGAATCAGACAGAACGTAAAAAGCGATTTCAACGGCGATATTACCTCACTCACACCTGAGGAAATGAAGAAGCTGTTATCCGACCAAGATTTAGTTGATACAATCCGCAAGACAGGTAAGATATACAAAGGGCGTTCGGCTTATGGCGAGAGCGTGCTGAGTAAACTTGAAGATTATGCCGACCTTGCAGGAAACCTTGATGAGATTACTGAGAAATGGGAAGAGTCGATTACCCAAATCTCCTTTGATAGCATGAAGGATAACTTCATCAGCAATCTTATGGATATGGATAAGGCGGCATCTGATTTCGCCGATGATTTCAAAGAGTATATGCAAAAGGCTCTTCTATCCTACTCTATGGAAGATTTGATTAATAAAGACTTGAAGAATCTGTATGAGGATTGGGCGAAGAAAATTGACGAAAAGGAAGGAAACTTTACTACAGATGATGTAGAGGAATTTCAAAAGAGGTACCAAGATATTGTCGATGAAGGGATAAAGAGACGTGATGATATTGCTAAAATCACAGGATATACAGGACAATCATCTTCTGAGCAGACGGCTACAGGCAAGGCAATAGAAGCTATTACCGCCGACCAAGCCAGTACTTTAATAGGTATTGGCTATGCCGTACAAATCGCACAGGAGCAAGGGAACGAGGTACGCAAGGCTATTTCTGTTGATGTCTCATCGCTCAGAGTCTTTGCCGAGCAGACGGCAAACAATATTTCCGAGATGAGGGATATACAGTATCAAGGATTGGAGCAGTTGGAGGCGATAAATAAGAACACTGCACCTATTATCCTTATCCGTGAGGATATTGCAAGTATGTATAAGTTAATGAAAGATAAATATTAAGCGTATGAAGAACGATGCTTTTATAAAGTTGGTTGACGAGGCAGATACTGCCTACATTGACCTTGATACATTCGGCATTACATTGGTTAGGGGTTGGAGAGAAGCTTTGCTGACCCCTGCACCAGTAAAGAGTTATGTGACGAACGACAGTCGCTTGGAACACGGTCAGGCGGTCATCGCTACATCGAAGTATGCAAAGAAGGATAAGCGTGACGTGAGTATTTCTTTCTTCCTTGAAGGTAACTCAGAAGAGGATTATTTGCAGAAATACGAGAGCTTCCTTAATAAGATAGCTTATTCGGGTGAAATCTGCCTAAAAGTACCTCGGTTGAAGAGGGTTTTCAAACTTGTTTATTCGCAGTGCTCGCAATTTGGTGATTATGGTTTAAAAAGAGGTAAATTTGTACTCAAATTAACGGAATACAATCCAAATGATAGAATTGAGCTATGATTAAGATATATGATATAAATAACAATGTGTTGATACAAGCCGAGGTAACATCAGCAGCGAAGAGAGAGCAAGAAATGTCTAAATCTGATTACATTTCTCTTTCTTTCTCCACTGCCGAGAAGGTTATCTTGCCTGTTGGCGCATACATCAATTATACATATAAGATAGATAAAGTAAGAGAGGTTACTCGTAAGTTCCTTCTCTTGGAGGCTTATGAGCCTACTCAATCGGACGAAATTTCTTGGAAGTACGAGCCACAGTTTCAGCATCCGAAGATGATACTCTCTAAGACCCCTTTCTTTATCTATACCCATAACTCAAAGAACGAGGAAATTAAGCAAAACGTTTGGTCTTTCGTTGGTACGACATCGGTACTTTCTAAGAAGATTGAGGATTTTCTGAACAACGACCTAAAGCTTGGTAATTGTGGCTGGAAAGTGGTTATGCAAAGTGTGACCGCAAACACCGTCAATGTATCGTTCAGCGACAATGATTTTATATCTGCACTCACGGCTATTGCAAATGCTATTGGTGATAATTGTGAATGGCATATAGATTACGATGATGAGTTTATCTATATTGGCAAAGTGATTATAGGTAGCACTCCTTATGCCTTGGAGGTCGGAAAGAATGTTGGCGTACCTTCCGTAAGCAACAGCAAGGAGGATTATTATAATGCGTTCTCTATCTTTGGTGGTACACGGAATATCACGCAAGTAAATAGCAAGGGAGAAAACATCTCTTCGGGAGACGTTCGTCTGCAATTAAGCGAAGGTAAAGGAACTATCTCTATTGACGGAAAAGAGCACTCTTATACAATAGATAAGTTCTCAACCCTTGATTTAAGAGAGAATAAAGATAATGAGCCACTTTTTACAAAGGTGCTCGATTTTACAGATATTTTTCCTTCGCTTAATACTTATGTGTATAATGTGCGAGGGCGTGAGAAATATGTATTGACGGACGGAAAGAAAATTCCGTTGACCTACAACACTGATGGCTCGGTTAAGGAATATAAGACCTTCACTGTTTGGTATATGCGTCTTGCTTACCCAAGTGCAGAGAAAATAGTAGGAAAGGAAATTATCAATACAACCGTTGACGATGGTGTTACTCATTACTGGTATGACTTTGAGATAACTGATGATTTGCTTGTTAATGGCAAAAATATCGGTTGCTCGTTTGAGGCGAATTTCAATACAGATGCTCTCTCTACCCCACTTGCAGGTCGTGGGTCTAATGGTGATTACGTAGGTTTTGAACTCACATATCACAAGGAAGCCGAAAGTTCGCACACTGGTGACGATGTGAGTAGCGAAAGTTTCTCGATACTAAAAGGTGACTACGAAATCATCTACCAAGAGGATAACGATGTAATCGTACCTACGAATGCTTCTGAAATGCTCGTTCCTCGTGGAGAGGATAAGCCTTCCTTGAAATGCAATATCACGGTGTTGTATAATATTGCGATGGCTGATAGTATCTATTATTCTGATGCTCAACAGCGATTGTTAGATAAGGCTAAAAAAGAAATTGTTTGGTTGCTTTCGGATTTGAATAACTATACGGTTAAGTCCTATCCACAGGTATTTTTGCAAGAGAATCCTCAATTGCAAATCGGGCAGAGCGTAACTTATAAAGATGGACACGGATATGAGTTAGATACTCGTGTATTAAAACTATCAACCAATATTGATTATGATATAGTACAAGAAATCACAGTCGGAAATCAAGCTATCAAGGGAACTATCACACAGCTCAAAGAAGATGTACAAACCATCATTGCGAGCGGTGGAGGTAACGGAAGTGGGAATAGCTATACGGTCGCACAGATAAGGTCAATGATTGCTAAATATGGAAGTGATAATTTCCTCTCCAAACTCGCCGACGACATAGCCCAAGGTTTGATAACCTTCCTGAAGGGTTTTCATCTAGGCTCTGACGGACGC
>ERZ808292.74-NODE-74-length-31516-cov-24.324688_pt1 | contig 31516 bp, 55 predicted proteins | sample MGYA00521275_ERZ808292 | MGnify/ENA primary metagenome ERZ808292 (study PRJEB31516, sample SAMN03275613) | gut metagenome | biome: mammalia-associated habitat; material: feces | host: Papio cynocephalus | place: Kenya | collected 2012-07-26 ... | reverse complement strand
AGGGAGCAATCCCTGCGCCCATTATTAACCAAAAAAGTAAAGAATATGCAAATAGCAATTATGAACTACGCCACCTCCGAGGTGCGCATTATCTGGGGATGCCCAGACGAGTGGGACGAGGAAGATATTGAAAAATATCTCTACTCAGAGGAAGGTCTTGACCTTAGAGAGTCCGACTGCTTCTATATGGCAGGAGATGTGGTTGACCTAAAGCAAGAGGCATACAAGCCAAAAACAAAGGGAGAGTAATCTCCCTTACTATAACCAAAATATTAAGAGTATGACAGAAAAAGAAAGAATCGTAGAGGCTATTGTCTGGCACATCAACTTTAGATTGAATGGAGTCGGGGAGATGTATGTAATAAATGGCAAGTTGGGATGGGTTGGCATACAACACGAGAACAATGCCGACTTGTCGTTCCTTGAAATGATAGGAATAAAGATTCCTCCATATTATGAGGAAAAACATTGGTTTAGAGACAAGTCTGATTTTAACCTATTCCTGACAGACGAAATCTACAAGAAAGTACGAGAGGATTTTGCAAAACACAAGCACACAGATAAAGTAAATTAAAAAAGTGAGCTATATGGAAAATCAAGCAGAGTTAGCTGATAAGCTCGTAGCATGGGTTTGCTCAGATGAGTTTTACAAGAGGCAGCACGAAGCTGACTTACGTCTTCAAAAATGGTTCAATAACTGGCAAAAAAAGAAAAGCCAAAAAAAGCGCAGCTAAGGACTGCGCACAATAACCAAAAAGTAGAATTATGAAGACAATTACATTAGGTAACAAAGATTATCAGATTAGAATTATTCCTGAAACAGGATACCAAGCTACAGATAACGAGCGTGGTTCAGCCATTATAGAGTACGTCTGCACAACATTTATCGGGAACTATCCTATTCGCCAGGAGAATGGGACAAGAAGGATATACTTTGATAAGGCTGGTAACGTGTATAAGACCAACAAAAGCAAAAAAATTTGGTTTAACTACATTAATAGCTAAAAAGTACAGACAATATCTGTACTTCAACAAACCAAATACAATAAGAATTATGAATGAAGACAAGATCCTACAAATGTTCTTCGAGCCCGAGCGTTGGCAGTATGCCATCAACAAGGGTCTCGTGAAGGACATGAACAAAGCAGTTATGTATCAGCTCACCACACCTGATGCGAGACTGGAGATGTACAGAAGGATTCGTGACGGCAGGTACAAGATAATGCCGCCTCACACAGCTAAGATTCCAAAGGACAACGGAGATTTCCGCACGGTCTATGTGAACGAGCCTTGTGACAGAATCCTGTTGAGCATCGCCAACGACCTCCTTTTCGAGCTGATGCCGGAGATGACACACCCACGATGCAAGTCGTACCAAAAGGGAATCGGCTGCGGTCGTGTGGTGCAGGAGGTGTCGAGGAAGATATGTTCCACGCGTGGAACAATCCTTGGCTGGAAGTCCGACTTGTCCAAGTACTTTGACAGCGTGCCCATCAATTACATTGACGAGGCGTTCGACAGAGTGGAGGAGAAGTACGGAAAGTCAGCGTTGATTGCGGTCATTCGTGACTACTACCACACGGACATATACTTCGACACGGAAGGAAATCTCTGCGAGAACTACCAGTCCCTCAAGCAGGGATGCTCTGTTGCGGCTTGGCTCGCCGACGTTGTGCTCTACCATATAGACGAGCAGCTATCCAACCTGAAAGGCTACTATGTACGCTATTCTGACGATACGCTGTTCGTGGGCGAGGACTACGAGGAGGCGATGCGAATAATGCAGGACGAGCTAATGAAGATGCAGATGAAGCTCAACCCTAAGAAGGTCGAGTATCTTGACGCACAGCATTGGTTCAAGTTCCTGGGCTACTCCATCAAGGGACACGACATCTCATTGTCCTCAACTCGAATAAAAACCTTTCAGAAGGAAATCGAGAAGAGGACGATCAAGAATCGCGACACCACGATGACGAGAGCTATCAACGCCGTCAACAGGTATCTCTATAAGGGATGCGGAGAGTTCTCGTGGGCTACACAGGTGCTGCCGGTCATCAACGTCAAGGAGGACATCAACACCCTCAACACATTTGTCATGGACTGCATCCGTGCGGTCAAGACAGGCAAGAGGAAGATCGGTGGACTCGGATACGTGAAGACGCAAGCCGTAGGTTGCATAGACCGAGGGCGTGGCAGGAACGTGAGAGCCAACAGAGAGAAGACGGAGAGCGAAATCAAGGGGTATCTATCCATCGGTTGCGCACAGAATGCGATGAGAACTCGCAAGGCTGCGTACAATACGTTGGTCGCTACCCTTTGACAGAGTTCCTGACGCAAGGGTTTGTCGGTATGGAGGCGAGGTTTAACAATCCGGACGTGTAGAGTACGGGGACCAATCTCTTCGCAAGAGATGGTCCGTCCGTGCTTCCTGACCAGGATTCTATCGAAGACATAAAAGAATGCGCAAAGCCTCAACGCCGACAATCTCCGTGACCGAGCACAAGGACGTGGAAGAAGGACGGACGAGTTTAATCTTCTGCCTCATTAATTCATCATAAGGGTCGCCAGGACACCAAGGTAATACCTTGAGAAGTCCAGGGAACCTTATGATGACCATAAGGCAGTAGTATATCAATAAACTATCGTTATGTGCCAGTCCGTATGACTTTCACAGGTGGCGCACACCACCAAGAACCGAAGGATGGCTATCGTTTATGCTACAGGTCTCTAACCAGACTCAGACGCCGAGGTTTACGCGCTATCACGCATGCGCCTCAGGCGTCTGAAGTCTGGCGACTTCCTGTTGCTAATCAGAAATCTAAAGCAATGTGCCGAGCCATCGGTCGGTCCAAGAGCTATCGCAAGCCAAAAGGGTACGCAAGTAGGCGAGGTTTACTTGCCCGCTTTGAGATAACGCGGCAGGAAAGCCTTATCATGCCATCCTGCCGCGTAACAAGCTGGTAACATCAGTGAAATAAAGCCAAGCGACGAGCCGATGAGCGTACCTACAAACAACCAAGGGCATTGCAGCCCGCATAACCAAGAATAGAGAATTTAGTGCCACGTGTTGAATTAGATACGACGGATGTGGTTACATCCGTCGTATCCTGCAAGCACGGGGCTTAATCGAGCGAATACACTCATGCAACGCTCTACTGAGGTTACACTATAGCTATTGCGAGCCGAAAACGTGCGCAAGAAGGAAACATTTACGAAACTGTTTGAAGGCATCCTGATCATCCTGGATGGTATCCAGGAGGATCAGGACTTACATACAGTTTAAATCAAGCTCATACAGATACGCAACGCATCCTTTGAGCGCACAACTATTAACCAAATTTTAGGAATTATGAAGAAAGAAATTGAGAAGAAACTTGTAGCCATCACCAAACTATACGGCAAAGATGATTTGTCAATGGGTGACTTGCTTGCGACAGTTCCATGCGGAAGGTTGACGATTGAAGACGCTCACGAAGTCTATATGATAATGCAGATGTGGGCGAACGGAGACAAGTTCTACACATCACTTGGGACTGATGAGAAGACCCTTGTCAACTGCCTTAACGAGACCGAAAAGATAGTGCTTCCGTAGCACTATCCCTATTAACCAAATCATTAAGAATATGACATACGACGAGATTATCAAGGCGGTAGAGGATGGTGCGAAGTTCACCATCAACTTCCAGAAGAGAACAATGAGACTTAACGGAAAAGTAATTGATTTGTCTGACACCTTTTTCCCACCTATCAGAAACAAACCGATGATGGAAAGAATCGAGCATCTGTACAAGATATACAAACACTCAATTCCATCAGAGCGTTCTGAATCACATCGTAGATACTACTTTAAAGCCTTACGCGAGAAGGACCTATCTGATAGCGACATGATGTACGGCGATAGACGAGAGGTGGCAAGATGCAGATTAGAGTTATACGTCCTGCTTTGTCTTTATCAAGGACAGCTTACATGGCACGACGAGTGGGGAACGTGGTTCTGGCAGTCTGATAAGGACAAGGACCTCATCATCCTCAGAGACTGGATTGAGCCAAACAAGGGTGGGGCATAAGCCTCATCCACAAGAGTTAAATAAATTAATTATCAACCATTTAAAATTTTAAAGAATATGAAACAGATTGCAACAATCACTGGTGAGAACTTGAACGTAGTAGTTAAGAACGTAGAGGCATCCGCAAAGGAGGCACCCGCTCAGAAGAAGACCAAGGCGGAGAAGCGTATGGACACGTTGAGAGCGTTGGGCTACGACATGAGCAAGTACTTCACGCTCGGAGACGAGCAGGTCGTTGAAATCAAGGACGGCAAGGCTGTCCCTGTTGATTTCGTGCAGATTGCACCAGACGAGGACGACGTTGTGGAGAAGAAGCTCGTGGAGGGCGGTTACGTGAACAACTGGAAGCTGTTCCGCCGTTGGGTGATGAGCCAGATGTTCCACATATTGAGATACATGGAGACGTCAGGCGAGTCTTTCAACGAGACATTGCAGTGTAGTGGCTACGAGTATCAGTGGAGAATGCTTGAGAACGAAATCTATGCCCAGATGAAAATGCAAAAGCATGGAGACTACGACAACGCCAACATGCGCAACATGTGGTTCAATGGCGAGACAGCATACTTCATGGCAGTGGACTACATTGAAAAGCTCAAGAAGTACGTCGAGGACGAACTCATCTATCGCGTGGACAAGAAGACAGGTTGCATTGACAAGGAGCACTACAAGCACACTTGCCACGGACTTCCTTACGTACGCATCAATAACAAGAACATCTTTGTCGTTGATTTGCAGAATAAAGTTTATTACCCACTCATAGAGATGGCTCACTTGATGGGAAACACTCCTTCCTACGATGTGCTTTACAAGACATTGAAGAAATTCAACAAGGTGCGCAAGCATCTTTCTTGGAACACCAAGCAGTCAAGCGACTTCATCAACGCCTACAAGGGCTCTGGTTCTTACTTCACGATGAGAAACCTCATCATGTTCCACGGTGTCCGTTTCCGTATCGGAGGCAGATACTCATCACAGGCTCAGTCCTTGAAGCATCTCGACATTCTGGCGAAGGATTGCGTTGACCACAACGAGGGCTGGAGAATGCTCGGTATCTTGAAGGAACTCATAAGCGAGTCAGGCATCTCGATCCAGGGAAAGATTGACGAGTGGAAGAAGTAATCGGAAACTCGTGAGGCTTGCCACCTTTGGCATGGTCGCTCGGCATCAATTCAGAAGGGCTTCTTCAAGAAGGATCATCGTCCGGCAAGGTTAGCCGGCTCCGATCCTTCTGATAAAGCTCTCTACATCGAAGGTCTAAAGAGAGGCACGAGCCGAGAGCCATGTCAGCCAAAAGCCCTCCTTGTTTGGAGGGTACAATGTACAACCAATTAAAAATTAAGAATTATGAAGAGAATAAACATTGACATTGAGAAACTCGCAATGATGAAGGATGCTGTTATCGGAAAAAATGCGCCAAGTTCAGAAAGTTTGCTCGACGATCTGTTCAATATCGTCTATCTACAGAAGTTCGACGAAACTATTGGATTTGTAGACAACAACCCTACATTTGCGAGCATCGGCAGCAATATCATAGACGTGTTTTTTGTTTCCCCGTACCTACAGAGTAAGAAAAAAACCATTGATGCGTGGAAAAGAAAGGTAATAGACGCTTTGACGGACTGTTACATTGACAACATCGACGACAAATACGTTAATATTCTTGACGATGAGACGGGTATAGTTTACAGTTTTGTTGTGCAGAATAGATCCTTGCGCATTGTATTTCGAGTGTATGACGAAAAGTTAGTTTAGCTTAATATTGGGGGTCACGATTCCGGGTGACCTCCATTCTATCTTAACCAATTAAAATGAAAGATTATGAAAGAGATTAACATTGACACAAGAAAATTAATGAAAGCTCCTATCGACGACAAGAACGTTATGAGCGATTGGCTGACAGACGCCTTGTTTGACAACGAGGAATACACGTTCAACAAGAACGAGTACCTTGGATTCGTCAGCGGATTCCCTACGTTTATGTCATATCGTGACAATGTTGTCGAAATGCGTTTTTTAAAGCTGCCAAAATCCGCAGACGATAGATGCGCATGGAGAGGAACGATAATTGAGAGACTTACTGATGTAGCCTACGATGAACTGTGGTGCTTGGGCTTCACCTTTCACATACAGTTCATAGATGACAAAGCGTGTGATTCCGACGGCGTTCACGTGCTTACATTCGATGCCGTTGACGACTTTGTCAGCATTAAGTTCCACTGGAACGTACCAAGGTAACAGCCAAACAAGCCTGTACCGACATACAGGCTCCTACACATAACTCGATTTGTTTAAATGGTGAGAGGAGGTCTGTCGTGAGACACGCCTCTCTTTTTACCACAAGTTCAACCATTAAAATTAAAAGAATATGACAAAAGCAGAGACAACGGCATTGTTGGAGGCCGTAAAGAACGCTCCAATAGTTGATGGAAAGATTACCGTTACTGTTTTCGGAACGACGTTCTCGTTCGGAGGGAAGACTCATCTGAACGACCTGTCTATCACCGAAAGCAACAGAAATCAGTGGCTCGACAATATCGCAGCCTGCTGTAGAATGAAATTAGTCCGTTCCTTCACTAAGAAAGAACTCGATGAGCGTGGGCTTGCCCATCAGAACCGCATAGTGGAGAAGATGCTCTACGAGAGAGCGAAATCTCAGAAGAAGAACAAGGCAGACCATGCCCCTACAGAGTGCTTCTTCTTCGTCCTCCATGGCATGGAATACGTGCAGCAGCCTGACTTTGAGACGGCGTTGTCGTTCGTCAAGAGCATTGGCAAGAAGCGCTCCGACATATGGAAGATTGAAGTCTAAAAGCATGGGGAGATTTCTCCCTGTGTTCTATGTCTAACCAATAAAAATAAAGTGAATTATGGCAAGAACAGCAAGAAGAGCGACTAAGATGATCTCAGCCGCCGACATCCTGAAGAAGAAGGGAATCGAACAAAAGGAGATGGATATGAGTGCGTTCAACGAGGTCGTGGAGAATTTCTTTATGACCCACGAGGCGAAGAGCACAATCCTCATCGTTCCAAAGCGTTTCATAGAGATGGAGAACCCTCCAGAGGGAGACTTCATCGACTATCTCGACGAGACGATATGGGAGCGCAAGGCCGACGACCCCGACGACCCTTTCGACTTCATCGACTATCAGATGATGTTGAAGAACGGCATGGTGCGTCCAATCCTTTTTGTCAACGAGCCTTTCGCAGGCAATGCAGCTGGATGGCTGAGAGACTTCTGCGGCTTCACTGTCAAGAGCAGAACACGAAAGAAGAGAAAGGAATACATCGTGTCTCTGCCGGTGTAACACCCAAAACAAGGCGTGGAACATTTTGTTTCACGCTCCTATGTCTAACCAATAAATTATGAAGATTATGAATGAATTTTTGAAATTAGCAGAGAATTTGGGCTGGAGTTGCAATGTTTACGAAGCTCGTAGTGATGGGAAGGTTTGCGTTGAGCTGGAGAAATATTCTCCACAAGGCCAGGATTTTATCGCAACTATCTGGTTCGACAATGACGATAAGTCCGATTTCATGGAACAGTTGTATAATTACTACGACGACTTTGACCCAGATGAGGAAGCGGCCAAGTGGATTGGCGAGGACGGACATGGTACCAACGGTGCTCCATACAAGCTGTCGGACTTGCTGCAAGACATGGAGGGCTGCAAGGATATGCTATTGGAGCTTTGGCATGAGTATTTCTACGAGGAATATCCCGATGGCAGACCAAAGGAATCCGATGAAGGCAAGCGTCTCGCAGGTGAAATCGAGGAGAAAGCAGGAAAGGACTATCATCAGTGCTACCTCCAAGACTATCCGAACGAAAAGTACGGCGTAATCATTGATGGCTACCAAAAATTTCTCACCGAAAAGAGAGGAGAGGCGTTGGCCTTTATGGAGGGCGTGCTCGCAGGGCTCGACATTGGAAGACAAGACTAAGCCAAACAAAACCGTTACGTCTTGTAGCGGTTTACACAAACCAAAACATTAAGATTATGGATAAGAAAGTAAGATTGGAAGCAGGCTACTACGAGTGGCACTTGGTTGACGAGACAGGAAAGATTCTCCTAAATATCACGGACACGGACATCGACTACACGAAGACAGACAAGGAACTCTTGGAGGCCATCGACAATGTGTGGGAGGAAGCGTACGATGCCATTGATGGAGGAAAGGAGTTCAACGGCGTCAAGCAGGGTTACCTCGATGACGACTGGAAGTTCGTCGTTGCAAAGAGATTGTTCGAGTTCTACGACTACGACATGACGCTCCTGAATAGGGTCGAGAAGTTCAGGGACGAGGCCTTGTCGCTTGGCTATTGCTTGCAGGATTTGGGCATCCTCGACTGGTACATTCTGCTCGAGACAGCACGACAGAGTTAAATCCAAGTTAAAATCGGCAAAGGGCGAAAGTTTATATGACAAACTTTGTATCTTTGCCACTAATAACCAAAGAAATAAAGAATTATGACAGAAGAAATCAGATTAAAGACAAGAGACTGGGAGCAACTTCTAACCTACACACAGCAGCAGAAGTACAAGACTCCCATCAAGCAGGGTTGGTTCTGCGACTACCACGGGATAGAGTGGAGACACGAGACGTTCTACGGAGCGTACATCTGGAAATATCCTAAGTACCTGAAGGTGGTCCGCATGTTCGCGAAGATGCTCGGGCATAAGCCTCAGTGGTCAGACGTCACCGACGACAACCTCAGAGACCTGTTCGAGGAGATAACGAACAACTATGCCCCGAACTCTGCTAAGACCCTGTGCGCTACCATCAAGGCTGTGATACGTGAGAACGACGCAACGAGGGTAATACCTTCGCAGCAGTTCCACAAGGTGCTCAGGGCAAAGCAAGTGCCTGTGCAGGCTGTTTACCTCACCGACGAGGAGATAGACCGCATCATCAAGTACTGCCCTCGTGGAGCAATCAAGAGGTACGTTCAGAGAATGTTCATCATGGAATGCCTCTGCGGTGCTCGCAGGAGCGACTGCGAGAGGATGACCACCGAGAACATCGACGAGACCGGGCATTTCTTGGTGTACGTCACACAGAAGACGAAGGTGGAGGTCAAGGTTCCTCTTCACAAGAAGCTGCGCCCGTTCCTCGTGTGCGGCACAGGCGACGAGCCTCTTCCTGCAACCATCAGCGAGAAGTGCTTCAACGAGAACCTTCGTGACATCTGCTGTGACTGCGGCATCAACACGTACACCAAGGTATTCATGGGAGGGAAGGAGCAGACAGGCATGAAGTATCGTTTTGTCACGTCACACACCGGCAGACGCTCGTTCGCCACGAACCTGTCGAAGAAGGGTGCCTCGTTGGAGCAGATAGCCATTATGATGGGACATATCAGCTCTGGCAAGCCCAATATCCAGATGACCCAACGCTACATCGTTGGCAAGACGGAGATAAACAGCGACACGCTGCGCCTCTTCGGAATCTATGACCCGGACTACCTTGGGTAGGAAGCCAAAGGGAGGATGACTAATCTCATCCTCTTCTATTATTAACTAAAATTGGAGAATTATGAAAAAGGAAGAGGCTATAGCCTACAAAGCGCACCTTAAAGAGATGACAAAAGGAGAGCTGATAAAAGAGAACATGTCGCTAAAGCGTCGTGTTGACAAGCTCTCCGGAATATGCAATGTAGAGGATACGTTCCGTGCATTGGTAGAGCAGGAGCAAGCAGAGCGTAAGTCCGAAAGATTGGAAAGACAAGTGAGCAATGCGATCGAGAGCATCAAGAGAGAGCTTGAAAGAAGAAGCGTTCCTTTCCAACCTTACGACTCACTTACGAAGCTCATAGACCTTTTGATTGGAAATATTAACCAATAAAATATAGATAATATGTTAGAAGGAGTAGAAGAAGAAACGCTCAAGGAATGGGCGGATGAGTGTAAGGAGAAGTACGAAAAGCTGTTTGTCGAGCTTCTCCAAAAGCCAATGCTCGGTGAAATCGGAACGAACAAGCAAATGATTGAAGAGCTGAAATCCCTCAATCGACGCTACGGAGACGAGATGAGCGATTATACAGATGATTTCGTCGATGATCTTGACGGAGGATTCATAGAGCACTTCGAGAACGCCGAGAGAGAAGGAACGAACGTTATATTTGTAGCGAAGGATTGCCTCGAATGTCTCGGTATCGCCACAAAGGTAATGAACGAACAGAAGTATTTCGTAAACGAAGACGGAAAAGTCTCTGACGAGTTCGGCAATCGACTGTCTTCGGACCTGGAGCATCGTGTCTTCGAGGTGATCCCCGGCGGCAAGCAATAGCCCCGATTAGCCAAAACCAGGGAGCTTCGGCTCCCGACAGTATTAACCAAGCCCTCGACATCACGGTTAAGTCAAAGGATATGGCAAAAATAAACGCAAGAGGCAACAAAATCTTTCGTAACAAAAAAGCAGTCGAAGCATTCGATAACATCAGCAAAGATAGTGACGTTTACGAAAGTGGTGTTGACAACAAAGGAAACATTTATTTCGCCTATATGAATGGCGTAGTTAAAAGATATACTCGAAGAGATTTTTTAAAATTAGCAAAACAATAATAGTTATTCAGCCCTCGACATCACGGATAAGTCTATAGAAAATGAAAGAGCAGAACATCAATTATGAAGGTTATAATGTAACTATCAAGGAGGACGATGATAATTACTACATCGACTTCAACACAGGCTTGGGTGAAGGTATCTATCCTAAGGAGGATTGGGCGTTGGATAAGGCTTTGTACGACCAAGCACACATCTATGACGAAAATAAGTAAATAACACATTCAGCCCTACGCATCACGGTCAAGCGAGAAACTTATGAAATACTTAGTAAACATTGATGGAGACACTAATTATATGAGTGTTGAGCTTACTGCAAATGTAAGCAAGAAGGTGGAGTTTAATGTTCGCAATAATCCTGCTATTCGCAAGACTGCGATATTGACTGCCGAGGTCTTAGAGATGCCGACAAAGGAGCGCACTGGCAGCGGTATTGTTCGCATCGAGTATGTAGAGAGCAGAAACAAGACAAGTCAAGTTTGCACAATAGCTAAATTAAAGTAATCAATTCAGCCCTACGCATCACGGTTAAGCGAAGAAATATGAAGAAAGTATTATTTGCGGCAATTCCTATTCTATTGCTTGCATCTTGCGCCAATTCATTTGAGAGAGAAGCACATCATGCGCTAAGAGACGAGATAAAGGCTACGGCTAAGGCTCCAGACTCATACAAGATAACAGACGAGCAAGAAATCCTGTCCGAAGATTCTTTGGTTGTTATAACATTTACAGGCAATGGAGAAAACGGATTCGGAGGACGTAGCACCCATCAGTACGAGTATGTATATGGAATATTCTCCGACGGCAAGAAACAAGGTTGCTTGCAAAAAATAGACGATAACGACGGAAGCATATATAACTCCTACAAGAGATTACAGGACGGAGGAAATTCTAAAGACGAGGACGTAATCAAGGGCATAATGGACGCCAAGAAGTGCGGAAGAAAAGAGGCTGTCGATTCATATATAAGCATGATGGCGTCTTTCGTTTTGGTATTTAAGGGACATGAGGTAAAATGACAAAATTCAAAGAATATGAAAATTGTATCAAAAATCGTAGCAAACATTGATAATATTATTAAGTATCTTGGCGTGTTCGGTATTTATTTCTCTGTGTTTATTGTAGCCGTTGGTATTGCGGGATGGATTGGAGACTACCACTATGCCGGTTGGGAAGTCTTTGTCGCTTGCCTATTATACGCAATCGCAATATTCTTCAGTTCTCTACCAGTGATAGGACTCGCCCATATCGTAAAAGCAGCAATGTTTTATCTAAAACAGAACGGACAGTTACCGTCTTCTGATAATGAAGGTGAAGACATGCAAGACGTTACCAACATGCAGTAACCGTTCCAGCCATCCGCTTCACGGCGAGTGGCTTTTTTCATTAGCCTTTGGCAGTCTTTAGTAGTCGGCTACCAAAGGCTATTTTTGCCTAAAAATCGAGAAAAATACATGGGAAAACACGCAAAAAATCAGAATTATAATTTATTAACTTTCTAAAAACCATCAATAGCCCTCAAAACCATCGCTTAACATTTTTATACATTTGCAAGGCTCAAAATAATGTGATAACTTTGCTCTCGCAATTCAGCAGTACGAGGGTTGATTTCGCACTAACATTAGCAAACAAAACCTTGTAGCAATATAAGGTTTCATTATAAGGAGACCCTCAAGCAGCTCGTACCTGTTTGAGGGTTCTCTGCTTTTTCACTATGCGTACATTAAGCATCAGAATGGATTTGATAAGGCGATACGCCTACGGTGCTACACCGCAAGAGGTGAAGCAACGTAAGGAGTTGCTTTGCTTTGCCATCTGGTGCAAGATGCAGCATAGTAACTCAGTGATGTTCCCACTTACGAAGAAGGACTTGAAAGAACAACTTGGAATTGGCTACGACAAGGCGAAGAGATTGCTTGTTCAAGTCAAGGAAGATGATTTGTTCACCTGTCTTGGCAATGGTCGTTTCATCGTGAATACATTCAAGGACAAGGAATTTAAGTACAATCGTAAGCAGGGAACGTATCAAGGTGCTTTGGTCTGTAAGATGCCAAGAAGAAAGGATTTTACGCTCAAAGAAATATATTCCATCATTAACAACATTCTCTACACATTCGTGATTTGTGGGGCAGAAGACAACAGTTTCAACGTTGATTACAACTCGGTGTGTGTTCCGATGCAGCTAACCATGAAGAAGTTTATGAGTGTTGTGAATATGGGGTATGGCTCTGTGAGCAGAATCAAGAAACAACTCGTAAGCAGGGGCAAGATTAAGTCTTCCTTTGCGGAACGACACATGGCGGATGACAGAATCAAAGGACAAGTGGAACAAACATTGCAAAGATGTGGCAGGAAATCGTTCACTTACAGCAGAGGGCATTTCCATTACGTTGTCATTCCTTGCTCTTACTCTATTGAAGACCGAAGAATATCTGACAGCTTTATGTTTCAGATATACGACTACGAAAAAGGCAAGTACAAATGCAAGGGCAAAGGCAAGTCGTTTGCCAATGCTATTGGCAGTAATAACCCTCACGACAACTTTGTCGGTGGTTAATTATTGCCGAGTCTTACTTTGGATATGTTCGTATTAGTAGTTAGTTGAGGTTATATGTGTTTTATATTCTCCTTCAGAAGACTAACGCACGAAGGAGAGTTTTGAAGTTTAATCGAAAGTCGATATGAAGAAGATTGAAGAAAAGTACATCAAGACGGAGTACAAGGTTGTAGCCTATGATGTTTACGTCGATAATGTATGCAAAGGAAAGAAGGGAGCGTGTAGTTCTGCCTACCTTGTGCTCAAAGATGGAAAGATTATCGGAAAGGCATCGTATTTTGCCGACCCGATTTCAAAGGTCAGAGCGCAATCATTGGCTATCACAAGGGCTATACGTAATTTTTGCTGTGGTGCAAACCTAATTACGGTTCACTTGCCCGAAAACGCTCCATATTACAACAATCTCGAAACAAACGACGAGGTTACGAACGAAACAAAGTCTGGTGACATTGTTCTTGATTTCCGAAGACTGACCGAGGATATTGAGGTTATCTTTGAGCAAGCCAAATGGTACACTGCCGACAAGTACAACACGCAAGTTGAGGAAATGGCAAAGGCGGAGTATGAGAAGAACTTTAGAGACCCAGGCGAGAAACCTACCTATCAAGAGTTTTGCGATTACTGCAAGAAGACAGGTTGGACGGAAAAGGGGTTCGACAAGGCTCTTTGGGATTTCCTTGAAAGCAAGAAATGGCTCACGAAGAAAGGAACGAAACCTAAGACTTGGCAGAGTTTGGCAAACGCCTGCAATCCTACCGTAAGAAAGAATGACGATAGATTCCTTTCAGTGGACGAGTTGAAGGCACAAAAACGTAAGGAAGCAATGCGTGAAGAAGTGGAAAACAAAAAATATACAGGTCACTACATTTGCTATACTGACGGAAGCTGCGACAACTATTCCACCCATCGTGCTGGAGGTTCTGCCTATATCGTGATTAATTCGGAAACAGGCGAAATAGAGAAAGTAAAATCCTATCATACGTTGGGAACGACCAACAATCGTATGGAAATGCTTGCTATCATCTCTGCCGTGAATTACTGTCCGAAAGGTTCACGGATAGTTGTCGTTTCAGACTCCAAATATGCCATCAAGATGTTTAGATACACTAATTGGGAGATTGGAGACAACATCAAGAATCCAGACCTCATCAAGATGTACCGAAAATGTGCAGACGGCAAGGATATTCGCCTTGAGTGGATAAAAGGGCACGGAAAGGACAATATGAACGTGCAAGCTGATTGTTTGGCTTTCAGAGCCTACGAGCGAGCACTTGAAGAGAATCATTTACCGATGGCTCCTGAAAAGTACAGAGCGCAAAGAAGAGGTAAACTAACGTTAGAAGAGACTGCGTGACGTGGCGTCGCGAAATGACCCCTATGTAGCGATTTGTTACATAGGGATGTAATGATAAAATGAAGACTAAAAAATAGAGGTTATGGATAAAAGAATAACAAGAAACAAGGCTGCCGAAATCCTTGGCGTGTCAAGACAAACTATCTCGAACTACATCAAGGACGGCTTGCTTGGTGGATTCAAGGACGAAAAGGGCAACACCTACGTCAATGCCGAGGACATCGAGCGGTACGCAAAGAAATACAAGTTTATCGCCGTCAGCGAGGAAATGCTTAACAAGAAGATGGCGGAGATAAAGTCTGCAAAAGAGCAAGCAAACAATGAGCTGGCTGAGATGCGTAAGGCACTCTTCTTCAAGCATAACTACGGAACTTGCAACGAGGATGTGAAAAATATGATTACAGCCCTCTACGAGGCAAGCCTTGTTCCGTGCTTAAAGGCAAGGGAATACAAACTCTTGATGGCATTTCTGAATGATGGAAATAAGTCCTTACTGGAGTTGTCTGAAGAGTACTGCTTAACTCCAGAACGATGCAGACAGATAATCAGAAAGGCTTGCCAAAAGTTCTACACACAAACAAAAGAGATAAGACAGGACATCAAGACCAACAAGGAATTGAAAGAAGAGGTCGAGTCTCTGAAATCAGCAATCAAGGCGTTACAGAAGGACTACGATACATTCCGTGTCGAGCACGGCGAGAAACAGATAAGCGATATTGTCTTTCCACCAAAGATACTCTCCACTCGCTTCATTGATTGCGACCTATCAGTCCGCTGTCTGAATTGCCTAAAGTCTTGGGATATTGATACATTCGAGGACTTGCTTACAAGGTACACTTGTATGAATGACTTGAAGAATATTCGTAACTTCGGCAACAAAACTTACTACGAGCTTTCTGACTTACTGGAAGAGCGCAACCTTATCTTCAAGAAAAGTGAGGAGAGCCTGGAGGAGTACTACATCAGATTGAACAAACACTTAACAGAAAAAGAATATGAAAGAAAAGATTAAGAAGTGGTTGAAAGAGTGGTTCACGTCCTATACGGTAATGGCTGTCGCATTCCTTGCGCTCGCCGTCGCTTCCGCTCGCATTGGGGAGTACCAAGAAAGTTTGTGTTGTTTGGCGATAGTATTGTTCTGTATTAGCACTGCGATAAAAAACAAGCGCATCGAGTTGATGGAGGATATTGTTGTTTCTTACGCGAAAGAATGTGACATATACAAGCAGGGTTTGTACGATATAGAGGACTCGGCAATCTACTATCACCTTAAATGGCTGCTCGCACAGAACGACGTGCGTCTCTGCAAGAAGCAAATATCCGTCGGCAAGTACCTCGAAAGAAGAAAGGTCCTGGAGTCCAAAATCGAGAAGATGGAAAAGAAAATCGAGCTCCGCAAAAAAAAATAGAAAACGCTTGCAAAATAGGAAAATTTTCGCTATCTTTGCAAGCGAATTATTTTTCATTCAAGAACAACCTCTATACATTGATTGCCCTGTCGCCCTTAGTCGGTGGCAGGGCTTTCTTTTTTGTCTGAGTTGAGGTAATCTATCACCTTACGGTTGGCATCGTCTATTTTTTTGTTGTCGAACTGGATGTAGAGGTCAGTCGTACTTGAATCCCACTCGCTATGACCAAGGGCTTTGCCTATGGTCTCTTTTGGAATGTCAAGGCTCGCAGCTATCGTGGCCCAGCTTCTTCTCGCAGTGTACCAAACAATATCCTTGTGGAGTGGTGTGATTGCTTTCTTGATCAACGCTCCCTTTTTATTTTTCTTCATAGTAGTTGGTCCAATGCGCTTTAAGTAATCCCCAAGTGTTCTTCTGAAACTTGATTCTTTGGTCTGTCCGCCGTCAAGAATGTTCAGCAGGTGCTCCTTGCCTTTGTACTTCTTGATTATCTCCATCGCCTCTGGCTCCACCTTGATGTCATACAAGCGTCCGGTCTTGTTCCGCTTGTATTGTATTCGTCCATGCTTGATGCAATCGGCTGGAAGCTCCAATAAGTCTGATAGGTTTATTCCTATCAGATAGAACCCTAACATAAACAAGTCTCGGTACTTCTCCATAAAAGGTTCGACAGGAAAATCCCTGTATTCTCTCATCTCATCTGCGTTCAAGTACAGATATTGCTGACGCTCTGTCTTGATGGAGAACTTTCTGAATGGATATTTGGCGGTAATTTCATTGTCTATGGCCCAGTTGAACACAGTCCGTATGTTTCTTAGGTCGATGCCGATTCCGTTGATAAGGCGTCCTTTCAATATCTCGTGTGCCTGGAATCTCTCAAGCCAGTCTCTGTCTATGGTGTCGAAAGTGGCATGTCCGTCGAAACTCTCGATTCTTTTCTTTGTGGTCAGAAAGACTTGCTTGGTACTCTCCTTCGGCTTTGTCTTGATATATTCGTCTATGTAGTAGAGGATGTTCTTTTCAACCTCGACCTCGCCTCCGTTGATTATGGACTTGATGTGCTCCTTCATTAAGTTAGTCGGCTCTCCGTCGTGGCCAATAAGGTATTCCTCCACCTCGGAATACAACTTTGTTAGTCTAAAAGTCTTGACACGATGGTTCGGGACGGACTGAGGAAAAACAAGTCCATCAAATTTCTCAGTACTCTTCAAGCCAGTGAAGACCTGGAATCTCTTCTTGTTGTAAGATACGATGAAATACACATACATCGTCTTGCTCTCTACGTAAGTCTTGATACTGTTCATAGTTTACTCACACTTTTTTGTAAGTACTCACGCTTTACTCACACATTTACCCACAAATACACCCCTCAATACCCATCAAAACCTGTTAATTTGTTGTTAAAATAGGCTGTAGAGATGGAATATATTGTTAAAGAAAAAAGCGCTAAAAATCATAACTTATTGATTTTTAACGCTTTTTCTGTTTGAGCGGGATACGGGAATCGAACCCGCCTCCCAGGCTTGGGAAGATTGTTTGCGATTCTCGCAAAGCGTTGTTCCTTACTGATTTATATATATTATATTTCTATTACTCACACATTTACTCACAGATGAGCCTACGTAGGCTCATGATGTGGGTTATTTCTTGTCTGCTTCCTCCCATGTCGCAGGCACATCGTCGAACTTACCCTTATTCTCTGTCTTAGGAGCGAACTTGTCCCTTATGGCGTGAACGTCATCGGTCATTCTCCAAACCTTGAAGAATAATATGATTGACAACACTGCGCACACGAACATTATTATATACATTACACCTTCCATAATCGTAATATTTAATGTTAGACTTCTATACCATTATCTGCGAGTATCTTTCTTAGGAGCTTTATCTCGCTGTCCTTGGACTTGATTATCTCGTCCTTGGCGTTGATGATCTGGATGAGCTGGGAATTCTTCTCCTTGAAGGACTGCTCCTCTCGCTCGGACGCGCGATCTGTTCCGGTAGAAATGTTCTGACTGTTGTCGCCAACGTTTCCTGTATTTATAAGTTGCGTCATTGGTAAACCGCCATGCTCGAAGGCTTCCTTTATTGATTCCTCCATCTTTTTATGTGTGGCGTCGCTCAAATGAAATATCATAGAATCGTTCATCCCGCCGCTACCGTATTTAAGCCAGCTATAACTAACCCCAAGGGAATTACATATCTTACTTATTGTTCCCTCGGATATTGACAGCTTTCCACTTCGCATCTTACCGATGTTATTAGTTCCCGTAGCCTTCATGAAGGCATTTTCGCTCATCTTCTTAATCTTGATGAGGTAATCTAGCCTTTCCTGTACCGAATTTAATGTTCCCATAATGCTTCTTAGTTTTAAATATGTAACTAAATCGACTCGAAACGTTAAAATTCGGTAATATACCGAAGTATTTTACCGAAACATTAGGTACTTTACCGAAGTTTTTATACCTTTGCACTCGTTGACGGTCGAGTAACTAACAAAGCCGTTACAAACGGAGGCTTGTGCGACCGAAAGTACGTACTTTACATTGACACTGCAAATATACGACTTTTTTCGCACACCTCCAAATTTTAAACGATAAATTTAAGTAACTAAGATGAAAAAAGTTGCAAGAATAACAAAACAAGACATATTGGGCATCAAGCCGGGTAAGTTTGAAGTCTTCCTGCTTGAGTCCGCAAGGGCTGTTAGGTCGGCTGTAACATACGCTTATCAGCTCGCTCAGTATGAGGACTTGCCGAAAGGAGTACTAAAATACTCTACCTCGGCAGACTATAAGAACCATACGGCGATTATAACCGCTGTTCCTTGCGAGTAGAAACAATTAAAGTATAGGAGACTGGATATATGAACACCAATCAGGTAATGATAAGACCGCTTGACAATTTAAAAGTTGAGCAGCGGACAAAAGACGGAATGTTCAACGCAACAGATTTGCTTAGGCAGTGGAATAGTCCAGAAAATTTAAATACCCACGAAAATGGGGATTATAAAAAGAAGGACATTGATAACTATCTGAGCCTCAAATCAACACAGGAGTATTTGAAAGCTTTGATTAGTGAAGAAAATCTTGATAAAAAGAATCCTGCTTATGTTTCTGTTAGAGGAAAAAATGGTGGCACTTGGATGCACCCACTCCTCTTTATTGACTTTGCTATGTGGCTAAGCCCGACATTCAAGGTTAAGGTATTGAAATTTGTTTCAGACCAAATGCTAAGTTATCGTAACGAAGCAGGAGAGGCATACAAGAAACTCGCTTCCGCTGTTAGAACTATCGTGAAGTCAAACGAAATGCAAAAGACTATGCAGACTATCGCAAAAGGACTTAATTGGATTATCGTTGGTAAGCACGAGCACATGATTCGCAACGAGTATGGAACAGAAGAGAAACAACGTGAGTACTTTGAGCTTGAAAGACAGGTGGCAATGCTCATTGAGGATGGTTTCTTGAAGTCAGGCGATGCTGTCGTGAACTATCTACGGTCTAAGTTTCAAAAGAAGTACTTTTAGTCTATGCCACCAAAGTATCACACCAAGGTCGGCATCGACGTGGTAGAGAAGGTTATCTCGTTGAAGGAGCAAGACCAGGAGTTCCTGACCAATAAGTCAATCCTGGCGTTTCTCGGTGGAGTAAGCAAGGACTTCGTGAAAGACCTACGTGAGTCAGGCGAGCTGCCATATTACAAGGTACGCAATACCATATTATATAAAGTGGCTGACGTAAGGAAAATGATTGAGAGAAATAGAGTTGTTTAGGTATAATTTCTATATATAAGATTGTTTAAGTTATTACAAGGTGGCTTCATGCGTCCGTGAGGATATTGTGAAAGTATTTTTATCTAAGTAAGCCCATAGCGATGGGGTGGGGGAGCTTTTGTTTCCGTTTCTCCCCCAATACGCCCGATAGTTCAATGGATAAAACATCGGTTTCCTAAACCGAGATTAGGAGTTCGATTCTCCTTCGGGCGACAACTTTCAAGTTCCGTTGTTAGGAACGAGAGGGAAGCTCTTTGACATGTTGGAAATGCACAGAAAGTATGCGTGTAAAAAGTAACATCACGAGACCAGCAATCCATGACGGTGTGAAAGGACGCACGACATACGGAAGACTACTCAAGCTATAGTTTATTGTAGCTACAAATGGACTACCACGGAAGGATGGCCGCCTATTCTCGGCGATAAAACCACAGAAGAATTGTCGTGGCAAGCAAATGGATATGCTGTAATAGAAATATAGGGTAGCTAAACGGGGAGATATTTCCCTATTTAAGCCAACGGAATGATGGCTATAAATAATTTCTGGTGAAGAATTTTTTAGATTTTTCATTAATACATAAAGAGGCGTGTGGTGTAACCGATGCACGGCGACAACCAATGATACCGTTCTTATCGTCGCAGGTGGCTCTTCGCTGAGTCCTCGCCTCCAATTAAAATCATAGTTTATAAATTCCATGTTCAAAAATTATACCTTGTTCGTGAGAATAGGGTGCTCTTTCAAAGAAAGTTCTTTTAGTTTAGGTAAATATTAATTGGTTATTGTTTGCGAGGTGTCGTCCAACGCCAAGGAAGCGGATGCGACCACTGTAGGAATGGCGCATCGGACAGGACTGCGGTATATCCGTCAGATGCAGGTTCGAGTCCTGCCTCCTCGCCTATCGAAATAGGCTGTTTTCTTTAATTTAAATAATGGTGATTAGATTTGTAATGTTTTTCACACCTCTTGCCTGTGAAGGTAGGAGGCTTCAGGTGGGTTGGCAGAGCGGTAATGCAGCACATTGCTAACGTGTAAGTCGGAAACGATTCGTAGGTTCGATCCCTACACCCACCGCGCCATATTGTTTAAATATTTATTGGTTGATACTAAGCCTCACGTGTCGAAGCCATCCTGCCTTAGCGTGAGAGGGAGGATTGTAAACCTGGTAACAGGATGGCTTCATTTTTATGTCAAAAAAAATGATGAAAGTACTAAGACATATTAGAATAAGAAAGGAGACGGTTGGCGAGATTCTAAGGCTCGATGCCGTCGAATACGTTGGCTTTCTGGATGACGGAAACATAGTTGTTATGTTGAAGCAAGAGGCTACGGACGGAAAACGCGAGGCGTTCAAGAATGAATACCTCGTGCAGTGGGAAAACGGAAAGTGGCAACGTTTCGGCGTTAACGCATTCCAGCTTCTGTTGAAAAACCCGGTCAAGGAGGCGGGCAAGGCATGGTTAGGGTGACGCAATCCAAGGTTGAGTACGACGGAATGACCTTCGATTCGAAGGAAGAACTTGGCTTCTACCTTGAATTGATCGCCGACCCTGACGTAAGCTGCGTACATCGGCAGACTGGGTTCATGCTTGTTCCCAAGCAGGAGCAAATTGTCGTCAAGCACTTGAAGACGAAAGACAAGCTAATAAAGAAACTGTTGGAGTTTCCTGTCATGTATCACGCCGACTTCGTTTACTACAAGGGTGACACATTGGTCATCTGCGATGTCAAGTCGTCGTACACACATAGTTTTCGTGAGTTCGCCATCGTTCGTAAGCTGATGGTACGAAAAATCATCAAGCACAACAAACGAAGGCATAACGGAGATCCTAATGTGGTGTTCCTTGAGGCTATCGTCAAGTGCCTGCCAAAAAGGGATGGTGGCGGGGTAAGCGTCAAGTATAATTACAAACCTATTATATAATAAGGTGTATGAAACCATATTTCATAGTTGTTTATTTAGTTTTTATGTTGTTTGTAGTTGTGGCGGCGGAGATTGCAAACGGTCTCTGCCGTCTGCTATTTGGTAAGAAACCTATAAAATATTTCGATTTATGACAGACAGCGGGTATGAATTTGTGGACTTTGATTACGGTTCGCACAGAAGAAAATTGCAGAATAACCAAATTTCCGTAAATCACGGCGGGAAAGGTAAGTGTAAGAACTATAGTGTTACTCTTAATATTGACATATCGGAGCTAATACGTGGAAAATATACATTATGTAGGGTTCAACAGAACAAATACACCGACGACGTAATGCTTATTTTTGACAACAATAGCAAGGGGGAAGGATTTCGGGTTAGTCACTGTGGAAGCAAAATCTCGAATCAAAATGTTTGTATAAATGGAAAACCGTTGACAGGTTTTTTGTTGCAGAAGTTTGGATATAATCCTTCCGAAAAGAATCGTGTCATTCTATCTTGCCATGTAAAGAAGCATGTTGATGGAGATTTTTTAGCATTGGAAATCAATAAAGGATGAGTATTATATTTTTCAGTTTCCTCGCCACTTGTCTGATATTCATCGTTGGAGCGGCATTCGCACAGATGATAGGCATCGACGAGGATGGAGATAAGTAACATATTGTTTAATTAAATTCATAAGATTATGGCAGAATTAAAAGTTCATTCCGCAAAGTTCTTCGAGGTTCAGCTTGCGATGCAAGAGACGCAGGAGGATGGAGTGGAGAAGATGGTGAAGAAAAACATCGTGGTCGATGCCCTCTCGTTCGGCGAGGCTGAGAAGATGGCTATCGAGGAAATGTCGCCTTTTTGCAGCGGGGACATGAATATTGTCAACATCAATCCTGCTGCTTACGGAGAGGTGTTCACCTCCGAAGAAGAGAAAGATGACAAGTTCTACAAGTGCAAGCTCTCATTCATCACCATTGATGAGAAGTCAGGCAAGGAGAAGAAGTCAAAGGTGACGTATCTTGTGCAAGCAGCCTCGACAAACAAGGCGCAGAGCTACATTGACAACAATGTCATGAAGGGCTCCATGCTCGACTACGAGACTTGCTCAATCTCCGACACCACGATATTCGATTGTTACTTTAACTCTTCCGAGGAAGAAAAAGAGGAAATAGATGAGTAGACTTGACCAAGTGATTGCAAGGTTGCCTGTCGGTACGGCAAAGGCGGTCTTTCGTCTACGGGACATTCATTCTTGCCTTATGGAACTCGACAGGGAGACGATTCTTGCGATACAGACAAGAAGCGTATATCTCAACTATACGGCAGGCGAGGGGAGGATTCTCGATTCAGTTCCACACTACTACGACCGACCCGACGGAAAGGGAGGCTCGGTAAGGGTGGAGACGTATTACAGATACATAAATAAGGTACACTAATTCACGTAACTATGAACAGAAGTAAATTGGACCCTTTCTATAAGTCTTCATGCCACGATTGCCTAAGACTTGGCTTGTGTGGCAACCCGAAGGCTCGTAGGTTCACGGACTACTGTTGTAGTAACTGGGAATATAGGTACGAGTAAATAACTTTTTAAAAAATAGATAATGACAACACAAGTTACAACGCAGCAACAAAATACTGGTATGTCGTTGGGAGAGTTGATGCACTCTCCTGCCGTTGTTGGTAAACTTAACGAGGTTTGGAATAGCCCACAGATGGCTAACAGCTTTATGAGTTCGGTTATCAGTGTAGCCAACGGAAACCCACAACTTCGCAACGCAGAGCCAATGAGCATTATCGGAGCAGCGATGGTTGCAGCCACGATGCAGTTGCAGGTTATCCCTACATTGGGTCAGTGCTACATCATCCCTTACGGAAAGAAGGCACAGTTTCAAATTGGCTAAACCAAAAGTTATGGTCAAGTAAAATCTCGTGAACGTAAGAAAAAACGGTGTCATACTATGTATGGCTAACGGTGAAACCCTCCAATAAAGGGCAATACCGTGCTTTAATATTTTTAAACAATGATTGGTATTTATTCTTTAACTAATAATATTACAGGGGATATATACGTCGGGCAAAGTGTGGATTTACATCGTAGAATGATGGAGCACAGATGTCCTTGTAGCACCAAAGGGAATAGGCTTATCTGTAGAGCTTTAAAAAAATACGGATTTGGGAATTTCACATTTTCGGTTTTAGAGGAATGCCAAAAAGAAGAGCTTGATTCAAAGGAAATTTTCTGGATAAACAAACTTTCTGCATCTTATAATATGACTATTGGAGGCAAGGGCTCTAAAGGTTATCATCCTTCCGACAATGAACGTGCTTATCTTGCAAAGTGCGCACGAGCACAGTGGGAAAGAAAAACCGATAAAGAGAAGAAAGTCAAGTTAGCACAACTTACTGGACCAAAAATCGGACATTCGGTAAGCGAAGAAACACGTCAAAAACTGAGGGTAGCAAATCTTGGAAAGAAACATACTTTTGAGTCAAGAATAAAAATATCGAAAGCTAATAAAGGAAAAATTCCGCATCCTCCTATTTATAAAGCCATTTATGGGTACACAGAGGATGAATTTAGCTTTTGCTATTTCCGCTCTATAAAAGATGCAGCAGAACATTTTCAATGTGGGAACGACAGGCTCTGTAAGGCTCTTAAAGGAGTTAGAAAACATTTTCGAGGATTTGTTTGGAAATATTGGAGTGTAGAGACTATCGGTGATGAGTGTAACCGAGTAGGCGTGGATTTATCACACGCCCAAGTGCGAGACACCTGTAATGGTGAAGAGATAGTCCACTCCACTGAAATGGTAAATCGGTGGGTTAGTGATTTAGGTTTATTGCAACTTTGCCAACGCAGCGGTCAATTCAAGAAGATTCTTGCAGCTCCAGTCCACGAAGGTGAGTATATTTCGGGTGACGAGTTCGACGAAGATTACGTTTTCGACAAGAAACAAAAGAAGTCTGACAAGGTTATCGGCTATATGGCTAAGTTCGAGCTTCTGAATGGCTTTACAAAGGTTGCTTATTGGGATATTGACAAGGTTAAGGCTCACGCAACAAAGTTCAGCCAAGCCTTCCGTGCTGGTTTCAATTCCCCATGGAAATCAGATTTTGATGCTATGGCGCAAAAGACGGTTCTCAAATCAATATTGAAATTTGCACCTAAGTCCATTGAAATGCAGAACGCTGTTACTTTCGACCAAGCTGTAATCAACACCAACACGTCAGACGTCCAAGACTTGGATATTGATGCTTTCGCTCCTGAGTATGTTGACAACCTTGAAAGCGAGAAGAAAGAAAATCTCGCTGCCAAAGCTGCCGAGGCTGCAAAGGCTGATGCAGCGGCTAAGAAGGAGGAAGGCAAATGATAGCAGAGGGTATTGAGCAACGTTCGTTGGAATGGTTTCGTAGTCGCATCGGTTCAATTTGTGGGAGCAAGGTAGCCGACATTATGAAGTCTGGTCGCAAGAAAGATGAAGTTTGGAGTGACACGGCTAAGTCGTATCTTATGCAGGTCGCAGCCGAACGCCTCTTTAATCCCGATTTCTTGAATGACGATGATGCCTTCCAAGACTACCTCGACCAAACATCTTTCACCACCAAGGCGATGCAGTGGGGATCGGAACAGGAAGATGAAGCACTTAGGCTTTTTCAGAATATGGAATTTCCAGAAAGCGAGATTGTAGAGCTTTCTTCCTGCAAGCACGACACGATACCTCATTTCGCCGCAAGTCCTGATGGTGCAATATATGGTCGTGATGGTAAGGATATTCGCATTCTTGAAGTCAAGTGTCCGAACCTCAATACTTACATGAAGTACCGTACTTATATCCACGATGCAGCCTCACTCAAAGACACAGAGCCGAAGTACTATTGGCAGATAATGGCTGAAATGAGCTGCACAAACGCAAAGAGCGGAATCTTCATTACGTATTGCCCTTGGCTCTCAAAGCCTATCCACTGGGCGGACATTGAACGTAACGAGGAGGACATCAAACTTATGGAAGAGCGTGTTATCCTCGCAAATCAATTCATTGAAGAAATAATCAGCAAATAGTTATGGAATTATTCGGAAAAATTATAGTAGCGTTACCAGAACGAAGCGGTACTTCTGCAAGAGGCAATCAATGGAGAAGTATCACATACGTTCTCGAAACACAGGAACAGTACCCAAAGAAACTCGCATTCGATGTTGTAAACGAAAAGATAGACCAATTTAATATCCAAGTTGGAGAAATGCTTAACGTTCAGTTCGACATCAACGCAAGGGAATACAATCAGAAATGGTTCAACAGCGTACAGGCTTGGAACGTTCAGCGACCACAGCCTGGAGGTCAGCAAGGTTATCAACAACCACAAGGAGGCTACAAACAAGGCGGTCAGCAGTGGAGTGCGAACAACCCTGCCGCAGGAGCGCAAGCACCGCAGCAAGCCGCACAACAGGCTATGCGTAGCGCAGTGCCTAACGGTCAGCCTTTCCCTCCTCAGCAACCACAACAAGGTCAAGCAGGACAGAGTGCAGATTCGCTGCCTTTTTGAGGTAAGACGCAAGGTCGAAATGATTAAACAAGCATTTAATTGTGAGATATGTGGTACAACTTAAAGAATGGCATCGAGCTTCAAAAGTTCAGAGACCGATGCGTGGAGTTACAGAACAAAGGTAGCATCGTTGAATTGACAGAGAAGCGTCCAAAATCGCTTCAACAGCTGAAATATTTACATTTAATGCTATCTTATTTCGGCTTGCAGTTTGGTTATTCGTTAGAGGAAACTAAAACTCATTTCTATAAGCTGACCGCAAACAAGGATATATTCGTCAGAGAGGGAATAGATAAGTTCACAGGCGAGATTTACACTTACCTACGTTCCTCTGCCGACCTAACACAGGACGAAATGAGTAAGTCAATAGACAACTTTCGTGCTTGGTCTAAGGAGGAAACAGGATTTGACTTTCCTTCCTCTGACGAGTATATCGCCTTGCTTCACATTCAGAATGATGTAGAAAATCAACAAAAATACTTAGGCGTATGATACTACCTAAAGAAGTAAGACAGAAATCAAGCGAGTTATATCCCAACGACCGAGAGAAGCAGAGAATCTTCTGTATAGGGGCTGCTTTCGCTCTTGGGTATGACTTATCAGATTTCCAAGTAGAAGAGCCGCCACAAGGCGATTATCCGTGTCAAGAGGCACTGGACGAGTGGTTGGCATACAAGAAAGAAAAGAAACAGTCCTACAAGCCACGTGGACTTGCAGCCCTAAAGAAGAAACTACTGCAAATGAGCGGAGGAAACCCCGAATACGCAAAGCAGATAGTGGATTTCTCGATGGGCAACAACTACACAGGCTTGTTCGCTCCTAAAGACAATAGTGTTAATAGTTATGCAAGACAACAGCAATCAATTAACAAGGCAGCAGCAATCCTCACAAGCTGACATCGCAGCGGCTGTCGAAAGGTTCGGCAAGGGATATATGGATTTCCTTTGGCAATATCCTGCATTATCGAAGCGCAAGGATATGATAACGACCGCACACCAAGCGGTGGAACAAGGAGGTCTTTCCCTCGTGGAAATTGACAACAAGTTTTCCGATGGAGCAAGCGAGTGGTGGGTAAAGAAGATGCTCATCGAACTATTCACGTTCCTCGGTGCTTTTGAATCCGTCACTGTCTATCAGGTGAACGGCATTGCAGCGAGGATAAGACAAGAGTACTATCATCTTACTCCTGCCGAGCTTACACATTTCTTCTATTGCTTCTCGCTTGGGGATTACGGCAAGCTGTACGCAGGTCGTACCGTCAATCCGCAAGACGTTCTGATTGGTCTCAAAGATTACTCATACATCTTGTTTGAGCAACGTGCTATGGTTGATAGTGAGAAACTTGCCGAGAAACAGAAACAAGAGGCTATCGAGGCGAAGAAAAAAGCTATATCCTGGGAAGAGTATTGCAAGCTCAAAGGTCGTGACGTAACATCAAATCCCTTGGGCGGTCTTCAAGACAAAGTAAAGCAAGAATCAAAACGAGCAGACAATGGCGAACGTAAATGAACAAGCCGACGAGTGGCTTAGAGACCACCCGAAGGCGACACCGAAGGAGATTTGGCTGGCAGGGTACTGGCAATCAACATCTAACTGGTGCAGTAGAAAACGATAACTAATAATTTTTGGAATTATGGCACAGAAAGAAGACAAAATCAGTTTCGTAACCAACGCAACCACCAAGGAGGCGTTCGTTTACTCAATCCTCTACACAGGGGTGTTCTTTCGCAACGTCGGCAGGGCAATCAACAAGGCGGTTTACAAGCTGCCTTGGGTGTTCATCGTGGCAACGATAGTCGTAGCGTTCATCGTTAGCTTCATCTTCATCAGCAAGGCGAGAGCGGAACGAGATAGCTACAATCACAAGTTGGTTCACGTATCACAGCAACTTGACAGCTACAAGGCTGTGTATGACGACGGAAAGGAGGTACGATAACGATGAAGAAATATAAGCATATTATAGTAATGTTCCTGCTGATAGCCTCCGCAGCGTTGGCAGGAATTGCGATGGTGTTCTTCGCAATCGAGCACGTCTGGTTGATGGTATTGATGATTTCCTGCCTCGTCTGTGCGTTGGCGGTCGAAAACAAAATGTAAGCCTATGCAGATGAATTGGAATCCAAACACATCGAGACCTGTGCTCGCAGGAGTGCCTGTAAAAGTTCCAAGCCAACGGACAATAGATAGGGTTACGTCACTCTACTACATGATGATTGGCTCGCTCGCTGAGATAACGCAGACTTCAATAAAAGATTTGCTTGACATGCTGTCGCAAAGAAAGGACTTATTTAGGCATACACTAAAATACCGCATCAAGGAAGCATTTCTGCGTTCCGAGAGCCTAATGAATGTCTTCAAGACGCACACAAGCAAAATATCCCAATATCAGTTATGGCTTGATATTACTGACAGCATGGAGGAAGACTTGAAGGCTGACGTTATGAGGCTATTCTACACAACCGACAACATCCTGCTAAAGCATGACATCAAGGAACACAAGCTGCAATCGCAGACTGTTGTCGCCTACAACCTTTCAATCATGTTGCACGACCTAAGCCAACGATACGACGAAGTGATGAGCAATCTCGGTTTCAGCATTCCTGGAGTAAAGCCAAGTCAAGCCTTCCTGCAACCGATGTTCGGTATGTATTCAAGTATGCGTGAGGTCGCCGATATGATTATTCCTGACAAGGACGCTGAGTATTTCAAGGAGGGTGGTGCGATTTTCAAGGCTCTCGAAGTCCTTGCGCTAAAGGTTTGTGACTTGGAACGGATTAAAAGAGCGGCTGACGATGGACTGAAGTTGAATGGCGTCGATTACGACGGAGAGGAACACCAGAACAACTCGTTCCTTCCGTGGAATAACATACAGGTGAATTTCTTGGCTCGCAACTACGACAAGATGGGCGACGAAGAACTCGCCAAGGCTCTTGGTCGCTCTGTCGGCGCAATCAAGGCTAAGATGAGACAACTTAAACTTAAAAGAGAATAATTATGAGTGGAGGGGCTTTTGAATATGCTCAGTACAGAATCGCTGACATATACACAGAGATTGAGGATGAGATTTATGGACATTCTTTGGAAGATGAATATGAAATCAGTAGATACATCGAAGACCATTGGCTCGATGACAAAGAAATGGAGTACATCAAGAAACATCATCATACGATGCCGAATGCGTCTGGTTACTCCAAAGAGACAATCAGAGAGTTTAAGAAAGGAATCGCCTTGTTGAAGAAAGCAGAGGTCTATGCGCAACGTATCGACTGGCTTCTGAGTGGTGATGATGGTGAGGACAATTTCCACGAGCGTTTAAAACACGACTTGGAAGAGTTGAAACACAAAAAGGTTTAGTTATGGAAGAAATCCCAGTTGGTTCTCGCCTCACGTTGGAGGTTATGGAGTCGCTAAACAATAGTTGCGACGGCTGCTTTTTTGACGAGATAGCAAGAAGTTTGTATGACGACTTTTGTAAGCAGTTCAAGTGTAGCCGAGCCGAGAGAAAGGACAAGAAAAGTGTAATTTATAAAGTGGTGGAATAATTATGGCAAATCTTGTTAAGAAGAGAAGAAAGACATTCCAAGTTTCTATGACTATAGTCGTTGACGAGGAAATGGATTCCGAACACTCAATCAATGAGGCTAACATCGAGGATGTCTTAGACAACAGCGGATGGCTATCTAATATGCTTGGAAATGATGCAAGGGTAGTAGATGTCTCTGCTTGCCTATTAAATAATGAAATTATATTGACAGACGAAGAATATGAAGATGGTATTGACCTTTAGCGAAGGCAGCAGAATTGTTGCCGACACATTAACCATCCCGAAGCGAAAGCGGTGGGAGACACAATCCGAGCTGGAACAAAGGATTGTTGACGAGATAAATAAAAAGCAACCTCATCTTGTTAACAAGGTTGTTAAGTGTCACTTATTAAGAAACTAAAATTATGGAAAAGGAAATTAACATAGCAGAGATATTGAAGAATAAGCCAAAAGGCACGAAGTTATACTCACCTATTTTTGGTGATGTAACATTTGATAAGGTTGAAAAAGACTTGGGTGAATATACCATCTTCGTAACAGACGAAGGTCAAATTCATCAGACCTTCATGGCAGATGGGAGATATAATCGAAATGGAGTTTCTATGCTCTTTCCTTCCAATGCCATGAGGGACTGGGGTAAGTTCGCCTGGAAGAAAGGCGATGTACTGGTTAACAATGAGGACACATGTGAATGTTTCTTTGAAGGCTGGTATAATGATGACTATACTCAATTCAGGGCAAAACATTGGTTGGATGGCAGGAATGAGAATAACATCAAGTATCTGTCAGAGAACCAGCCTTTGACTTCTTTGTTCATGAAGGAAGATGAAGAGTCAGGGGAATATTACCTCAACACCATTGAAGAGAGACTTGATGGCAAGCTCAACATGGAGACCTTGGAGATTGAGCCAAACAAGCCAAAGTGGACTCCTAAGCCATTTGACAAGGTTATTGTTAGGGATGAAGATGCTGATACTTGGGTAGCAAGTCTGTTCAGCCACATGAAAGGGAATAGATTTGTAACAATAAATTGCTGTTACGGTTTTAGCTATTGCCTCCCTTACAACGAGGAAACAGCAAAACTGATAGGTACAACTAAAGATTATAAAGGAGGTGAAAAATGATTTGGACATTGACTAAGTATTTTATTTGTTATATGGTCTTGGTATTTGCCCTATACAACAACCTGGTTGAATATACTGGAGTAAGCGAGTATTCACTATGGCGCATACCATTGGCGATTGCATGTGCTATGAGTTCTTCATTTATTTGTGACAAACTTGACAAGATAGGAGGTGAGAAATGAAAGAATATAAGATTGGTGAAGAAATCATCTTGGAGGTTAAGGAGAATACATTTAACAACCCAAAGCATCCTTGCGAAGGGTGTTTCTTCTTTGACACACCAGTGAGGGGAGCTTGTTTCCTAATGTGTGAAAGCGGTAATCGTTCAGATGGCAAGAATGTAATATTCGTTGAGAAAGGAAAGTAAGTATGGAACAAAATTTATATATCCCTGGAGATTTGGTAATGACAGACCCAAAGTATAATTGCCAATATCCAAAAGGGCTCATTTGTGAATTTGTTGGATATGATTTAAGCCATAAAGGAAAATGTGTTATGAAAATAAAAGACACAGGGGAGAGACTTTGGCTTGAAGAAGAAAATATAGCTCCTATCAAGCTTGTATCAGATGTTCTTAAAAAGAATGGGTGGAAGTATACTAATATAGGCACATCTTTATACCAATACTATAAAGATGATATTTACATTAAGTATGATAAGTTAGA
>ERZ808292.72-NODE-72-length-32428-cov-8.984184_pt1 | contig 32428 bp, 53 predicted proteins | sample MGYA00521275_ERZ808292 | MGnify/ENA primary metagenome ERZ808292 (study PRJEB31516, sample SAMN03275613) | gut metagenome | biome: mammalia-associated habitat; material: feces | host: Papio cynocephalus | place: Kenya | collected 2012-07-26 ... | reverse complement strand
TTACGAAATTCGCCGAAATATTATCCGGCGATGGGGCGGGGTATGAATCATTATTCTTTGTAGTAAATATTTATGTTTTCTATGATGACTCCGCCCAGTTCTCTGGCATCTTCTCTGAGCGCCGGCTCAGGTATCGCTACCCGCTGCTTTTGCAGTTCCTCAATGTATTCGATCGCCGCATTCACAACGTCCACGTGTCTGATGGCCGTTGTTCCTTCCGCTATCGAATCACGCATCTCTTCAAGTGCAGTTATTATATCCGTCATGTTCTTCTCCTTTCCTTCGGCACAGTGCGCTCCATGAGTTTCGTTCCTTCCGCCGTAAGTTTATCGGTATTCCTGTCGTGAAGTTTGTTGTGAGTCTTTCTTGAAACCGATATCAGGTTCCAGTCTTCCCACGCATATTCCGGATAATCTTCCACCGGATATATGTGATGCACGAGTTCAGCCTCCTCAGTTCTGCCATATCGCGCCGCTACTTTATCTAAATATTTATCTCGTCTTAATATCTTTTCTCTTTTCTTTTCCCATCGTTTACTTTTATAATCCATCGCCCTGCCTAAAGCAAACAGGAAGACTCCTGCCCTGAACCGAAGTCTTCCTGTTTGTTTTGCCCTTTGATTTAGTCCTTAAATTTTTACAGTACCATAATACCACAGACCAACCGAACAAAACGAACAACCTAATCAAACTGCCTGTTAAACAGCATCCTCACTGAATCGGCAGTATTATTTCCGCCTACGTATCGAGCCGTCTCCTCCCAGGTACAAAGCGACAGACAACGGTACATGACGATCTGGCGCATCAGTGAATCGTCTATCGTTGCGATATAATCATAAATCTCTTTCCGCTTCAGCTGCAGTCTCGCAAGCAGGCCGTCGATAGTCTCGCTGATCTGTGCAGCTCTCACGGCTTTGGCAGCTGTTGCGTCCGACGTCTCCCCTCCGCGTGGCAGACCATCGAGACGAGGCGACTGCAGACTGGTTATGTCATCCAGTTCTCTCTTCCACATCTCGATTTCGCGATTGATATAATATATTTCGCTTAGCTCTTTTCTCGTCATATTCACCTCACATCAAAACTCCAGATCATACATATCGGTCATGTCGATCTGTCTCTCATAATCCTTGAAACTTTCCCGAGGGTTTACAGCTTTTCCTTTCCGCCAGCGTTTTATCCGCGGCTCATCTTCTGTGCTTACCAGGATATACTCCATGCACTCAACTCCCAGTATGGCATGCTCATACTTTCTTTTCGTGTCCTCATCGATGTAATACCCTGCAGGCACTTTTATGTACTGATCGACTTCTCTTCCCGATACCTTTTCGCGCCGCACCTCCGGCATCTTCACATTTCTGCTGCTTGTGTATCTTCTCTTCTGAGGACTCCCATCTTCCCTGAATGTTTTCTCGGTTTCTTTCAGCAGATACTCTGCCAGCCTGTAGTAATTGCCTGTATCATCCAGCAGTACCGGATACTCGTATCCATGCGTCCAGTATTTCTTTACCACGTCCAGATCTACTCTGCTCATCACGATGTGATGATGTATCCTCGTATGTTTATACTCTGTCACCGCTACCCATTTGAACTCGATGTCATTTCTTCTGCAGTAGTTTCTCATATTGTCCAGGAACCTTTTCAGATTCTTCTTTGCTTCCTCGGTAGAAACCAGATCTTTGTATGTCAGCGTGATGTGATAGTCTCCAGGTTTGAAATTATGATTCAGCTTGGCAGTCAGCATCCTCACCGCATATCTGAAATTATTTTTCTGTACAGCTTCGGACGTCGGATACTTCCTCGGTGCTCTTTCCTGCTTTTCTGTTTTGACTCTTGCCGTGGCTTTCAGGAATCTCATGATCGTCTTCCCTGCCACTATCGTATCTCTGAAATACATTTCTTTTTCCTCTATTGTTAATACTCTTATCGAGTTCTAATGCGACCCTGAGGTCGCCGGCATGAATTATATAAATGGAGTATTTTTTAGCCGTCGCATGCAGCTATTGCGACGGCTATACATATGAAGTTTTGATTCTTACTCTTGCTTTTCTTTTTCTATCACATTTCTTAATATAGCGCAGAGCTTTCTGGCCGCATCTATTGACAACGTTCCCAACTTCCTGGATCTGCTTCCATCCCTTTTCCAGTACCTGATGTCAAGCTTCGGTTCTCTGCCATTCCACGAGGTCTTCGTTACCTCTCCGATCCACTCTCCAGCATCATCAAATGTCCCATACCTCTCCAGTATTTCAAAAGTGAATTTTCCACTCTGCCCAGGCTGCTGCGCTTCGGCTTCTGCCGCCCAATGCGGACAGTTCTTTTCTATCTCTGCCTCCACTTCTGATATATATCTGTTTTGAGCATTGCATACGTATGAATCCGTTCCTACCTCTTTAAGGTTTATACAGCTGAAACATCTTTCCAATGTATCCCTCCTTTACATCTCCCTCTCCCATCTATCCTTTTTCACATGTTCTCTATTTCCTCCAGCCTCCACTTCAATGCATGCAAGACAGTCCTTGCAGTTCTCATCACATCTCGACAGGCTGGTCGTTTTGTTCCCTATGATGCCTTTGGCTCTTGTCATTGGTTCATCGCAATATCTGCGTATTACTATTCTTTTAACCGCCATAACGACTCCTTTCACAGCTATTTTCTCGATATGGCTCTGGCAGCGGCATCCAGGCGACTATATCCTTCCAATCACCACCGTCATCGAGATACCACCCCTTATCGTCACAACATTGTTCGCCAATCGATATATAGCCGTAATCGTCTACGGTAAGAATCCGCTCGCCTTCTTCCGGCAGATGACAGGTGAGTGTGAGTTTCCCGCTTTCCTCGTCCACCGCGAATGTCACCGGTATCCATCTATTATCTTCCATTGTCATTCTCTCCTCCAGTGCACTCTTTCTTATAACTGCTTCATCATCGTCTGCATTATCTGTCTCAGTGCGCCTCTGAGCTTTCCCGGATCCGGTGCCGAGTCTGCAGTCTCTATGCTTTCGGCGAAAACGTTCTGCAGCTGGTCGACCTTAAGCTTGAACAGGATAAGCGATTCGTTCGATACGTTCGCAACTTTTGCCTCGAGGTTTTTCACCTGACTGCGAAGCCTGTCATTTTCTTCTGCTGCGCTGTCAAGCTTGTCCGAAACTTCAGCCTGAACACCCTCTCTCATTTTCTGCAGTTCTGCATCGAGTGCCTTTTGTATTTCCTCATCTTTCGCCGCTTTTTCTTTTTTGAGTTTCTCTTTCAGCTTTTCTTCTTTCTTTACAGACGCTTCCAGCTGATTTTGCAGTTCAGTGATCTGTCGTGAAAAAACTTCTTCATCCGGCGCCTGCGCTTTCAGATCGTCAAGCCGTCGTTCAAGAGTCTGACGCTCCCTTTCAGCTTCTTCCTGTCCGCGCTCAAGTCTTCCGATCTCGGACTTCAGTGCGCTGCGCTCGTCTTCTCGTTCTTTCTTCAGAGCCTTTATTTCCTCTTCGAGTTCTTTCACTGTCATGTCCTGCACTTTGTTTTCTTCAGCGAACTTTTCCACCTCGTTTTCAGGAACCTGTAAAAGCTTTAAAGCCTTGGAAATACTCAAATCCGTACACATGTACGTTTTTGCATACGGACTGTTTTCATCACCGTATTCCGCTGCGATCTTCATGAGTTTTTCAGTCTTCGATTTGCTGTAATTCAGATTTTCACTGCACCAGTTTTCCCACTGGCCGTGCTCCACTTTTTCTTTTGCCTCTTTGAGTTTCATGCCTATCTGTATCGCGCCTTCGAGTGCCGTTTTTGCCACCTGGGATTCTATGTAAAGGATCTCGGATGCTATCACCGGAAGGCTTCTTTCGTGCACCACTCTGTACTTAGCTTCGACTATATTGCTCATGCTGTCTTCCTCGCTTTCTTCTTTAATCGTCTGTTGAACTCTGTAACTACCAGATCTTTGAATGCCTCCACCTCAGGAGTCATCCCACAGTTATGCTTTCCGCGGCACTGAACGAACCTTCCGTCCGTATGTATTTCTAGCGTGAAGTAAGGCTCGTCCGGTGCGATCGCTTTTCTTATGAAATATATGACCGTATCACCGGCAGCCACTCTGTCACCGTAAGTTCTGACGCAGTGACTGAGCACTGACGATTCTACGTTCAGATCGCTCTGCGAATGAGCTATCTTCAAGACAAGCGAATCCGTTTCCAGTTCCATGCCGAAATCACTTGCGACCCTTCTGATACCCTCTGTCTTTTCCGCGTCTTCAGCAGCTTCGACCTTTGCCGAAAGTCTTGCATGTGCGATCTGAAATGATTCGGGAAAAAGCACTTTATTTTTACGTACATCGAGACCTAATTTCTCACAGTCTCTGATATAGTCAAGCCAGTCATGGGTACTCACATCGTTTTCAGCGGCCCACGCCGCCCAGCGGATAACGCTTGTAAACTTACATATACGTTCGACTCCGGGTCTGTCATGCACCTCAATGAGTTTCTGCACTGTCCCCCAGGGAAGCATTTTTTCCTGCTCGCTCAGCTTTTGAAAAATCATAAGCTGATAAAACTTGATCTCATGGCATCTCAGCTTCTTTATATGTCTGCGCGGCAGTCTCAATATCTTTTCCAGACTTTTGCCATTCCAGTTTATGCAGCCCGAACCTTTGCATCCGAATACTTTCTGCGCTACTAAAAATTCAAATCCGGCTTTCGCAAGAAGCTCTATGCTCCGGTATCTTAAATGCAGGTCGATATATGAGATATAGTCGTATGCTGTAAATTCATGCCGCTCAAACAGATCCGGCTGCCAGCCGTATTTCAGACAGCTGTGCATGAATACGTTTTCGAGGTTACCGGGATATATCTCCGTCTTTTCAAATCTCGGTGTGGCGTACCAGCTCATTGGAGCCGGCGGATGCGGCAAGCTCACTTTTTTCACCTTTTCCCAGCTCTCCGGATTCCAATACCAACTCGGCTTATGCTTATAGTAAGTACCTCCAGCTTTATCAAAAACATATACCGCCGACATCCATGTACGAAGCTGCGGCTTTCCGATTTCCTCGAAGTCAGCAGTCACTTCCGTGAGCGTGCCATACACAGTGTTTCCTCTGTGCGTAAGGACCAGGACTCTGAAATATTCCGTCAGGTTCTTTCTGCCTTTGCCGCACGACTTATATATCCCTTCGCTTTTACACCTTGGACAGCTCCCCTTGTCGTTATGTTTCATCTCGAATCTGGAGGTTCTGAATCTGTGTCCGCATCTTGTACATACAGCTTCATCTTTACTCCTGTCGTAGATTATGTATGTTTTATCGATCACGTCCTTGTGTATCCATCTGATGACTCCTGCCGGAGCCGGCGGCAGCATCTTCTTCAGTTCTTCTGTATCCATGGCCGCCTCCTTATATGAGATCGAGAACATTTACCGTTCCTGCAGAACGCTTCTCTATTCCAAAGTATTCCTCCGCTATCCTGTAGGCATCTACATCAGAGACGATGCCCACTCCGCCTTTAGCTCCCTTTCGCGCTTTGCTTCTTATCTCGTCACATGCGCCTTTGAGGCTCTTCCCTTCCTGCAGTATCTTCTCTGCAGTATGTTCATTCGTGCAGATTCCAGTCAGGTGCTCTTCTATCGCCTGAGCAAACGGATCATTCATTTTCATCATTTCTTTCGTCAGTTTCTCTATCGCTTTGTTTATCATAATTCCACCTCATCTATAACCTTTCTGCGCTGCGCCTGCAGGGCGATCACTTCTTTTACCACACGGTCACCTTTGCGCGGCTCATTGTTTCTGTAGCAGCGCTTTGCGTAATTTTCTTTTTCTTCTATCTCCTGATCTAATGCTTTGAGCTTCATCTTCCGCTCAGCGTTTTTTCTGTTCTCGCTGATCCGCGCCTGGAGCTTTATGTGCTCAGGATCATCCAGAATGCAGCTTTCGTGTATGCACTCCAGATCCGTATCCCTTCCGAAGCACAGCGTTTTTCTCATTGGGCAAAACAGAAAGGAGCCGTATTTTTCAAATCTTTCCTTGCGAATTTCAGGGTTCATTGTTCAGGCTCCTTTCCTTAAATATTTTGCTCACCTATACCCATGCTGTCGGGCAAATACACATTGCCAGGAACATTGCCAGAATCAGCAGTTCCTCCCCGAGCTTTTTCAGGTTGTCTATCAGCACCTGTGGTGTCCATATGTATCTTTTCATCTGTTTCTCCTTTCGCAAACTTCGGGCTGTATCATCACAGATAGTTCTTTCCTATCAGTGCCATCCAGCACTTTCTCGCCTGCTCCGGTCTTATCCCGGATTCTATCAGCTTGTTCTCGTACATTTCCTGATAATGTCGCTTCCACCAGTTTATCTCCCGAATTATCCAGTCCTCCTGCGCTGCATGGAATTTCCTGTGCATTTCCGGAGAGAGATCGACCTGGAATCCCATCTCTATCGAGGTCTGCCTCCACGGGCCGCCCCAGATCTCATGTCTCTCCGCCCCGGGCTGTCCGGTATAATAGCAGCGCCGTTCTGCCTTGTTCTTGTAACCGTTATGCAAAAGCTGCTTTTTCTTCTTCGCAGGCTTAGGGAACGGGCAGTTTCTGTAATATGAATCAAGACTACTCGATTTCTCCGTTTTGCTCATAGCTGTATCCTCTCTTCACTTTTATCTTCTCACCGCCGGACAGGGTGAATGTCGTTCCGTCTATCTTCAACGTCGCCTGCCTGATCTGTCTGTCAACGATCATGTTTCCTATCTCTGTGAGTTTCGTGAGGACTTCACCGGATACCGGCTTGAACATGAGCTCCTCACATCCCTCGCCAGCAAGCCTTATGAGCTCCTCTCTCAGCTCGAACTTCTTCCGTTCAGCTTCCATTTCTTTTTCCCAGCCACCGCAGGAGCATTTTTCAGATACCGCTTCGTCTGCCGCACGCTGATCTTCTTCAAGCACACCGTATTCATTTCCGCAGAACCTGCACTTTCCCATCAAACTCTCCATATGCTCTCCTCCTAATAACCATATACTGCACGTCCCACGTCTTTATATATCGCTCCGCAGCTGTCACCGGTTATGTTCACAGCTACCACGTGCCCGCCGCAAAAGGTGATCTCAGCAAACTCTTCTTCGCCCTCTTTCGCATAGTGTATACTTTCGACATCGCTTCTGTAGTCTGAAGATATGAGCAGACTGAGCCTCGTTATATAATGTCTCTTGTTTTCGTATGTTGACCTTTTCATCACTGGAGCTCCTTTATAACTCTGACTTTAATCGTGATCGCAGTTCTCTCTTCGCCGCTAAGCTCGATAACTGTAAATGCCGGCTGCGCCGCGATCTCCATGCCGTACGGCATCAGATGTGTACCTGCAACCGCTATGGCCTTTACCGCCTGGTTCACAGCTCTCGCTCCAACAGCCTGGAGTTTTATCTCATTCCCCTGCTTTATTATGTTTGATATCGCACCCGCCAGACTCTTCACTTCCGTTGTTCCTGCTACAAATAGCTTTTCCATCGTTTTCTCCTTTTCTATTCGTTCATCAGTTTATCTATCACACCGGGCACCGACAGCATAAGCGTCACTCCCAGTGATATCAGCGCGCTTGCTATTTTTTCTTTCATCTGCACCTCCATTACTGCTTTATAGTGTTCTCTAGGATCCTCGCCGCTACATCTTTTACAAAGTATCGCCGGCCGCGGCCGTCAGGGATATAGTCGAGTCCTGCGATGTACATCTCAATCTTTTCAGTCCTGTCGTTCCTTGATATGTTCAGATATCTTGCCAGCTGACTTCTGCTGATCGTTCCGCCGCAGCCTGTAGCTTCACGGATATCTCTTGTAAGCTCAGCTCTGTTCATTTCTGCCTCCACATTTCTTTCCTCATTCGTATTTCGTTTATATGTACTTTCTCATGCATGCATTGCCAGCTTTCATTCTTCGCCGCATGAGCCTGCAGTGCATTTCTTGTGCTGTTCTCATGCTCATACAGAGCTCTGACCGCTTCCTTCATACACTTCGTTTCCCGTTCCAGACTTCGAATGCGAGCGTATGTAATGATCAGCGCTGCAGCTATCAGCACGATTTCTATAAATATTTTGATTCCTGACACTGACATCGTGTTTCTCCTTTTGCCTTCTTTTCCGCTTCATCAGTCTTTCTGTATTCAGCCTCCGTCGTCTCCCAGTCTGTCGCTATCAGGTCGCTTTTACGAAGATCCCACCGGGGCTGTATCATATACGGCGTAATCATAACCATCGCTGTTTCCGGATTGTCCGTCGGCATGATCGCATGACCCTCAGCCCAGCTTTTCCTTCGGATCCAGCTTCCTCCACCAGCCTCAGCTATTACCATGATTTCAAAAATATTCATATTCACTGCTTTATTCCTCCCTACTCTCCTTCCGCTTCAAGCAGCTTCTCTATGCTGCATCCAAGTGCTTCCGCAATAGTCTTTCCTAAGATCATCGTCGGGCATCTGCTATCTCTTTCGATTTGAGCTATCATCACGCGACTTACATTCGTTGCGGTCGCCAGCTCTTCTTGTGTCATTTCTTTCTCAAGCCGAAGCTTTTTTATATTAGATCCTACACTCATCCTTCCATCTCCTTTTACAGTCTGTATATGCGGAGCTGTCAAGAGCAGGTCCGCATTTTTATGTTACGAGCGTAACATAAAAATTAACTTTAAGTTAGCTTGTAAGGCAAAAAAATATTATCTTTCGGGATTTTATACATTCGAGACATCATCTCCAACTGTGGCACCCCTGGAGCGATTTTTCCTTTTTCCCAATTTATTATCGTCTGCTTTGACACATGCATTTTCGCTGCAACATCTCTCTGTGTCATTCCCGCGTTTACTCTCGCTGCCGCAAGAGATATGCGAATTTCTGCCATTCGTCTTTCCTCCTTAATTCCCCGTCAAGCCGATAGGTCAGCTGTCATTACTACTTCTTGATAAGTTTAATAACGCATATCAGCGTTATCACAGAGCATATCATGCTTATTACGCTCAATACAGTGTCTAACATCTCTTACCTCCTTGCCGTCAATGCAACTATTATATATTGACAGTGAGCTCCAGAAAAGATATTATTTAACCGTCGGGGAGGTTTCCCTCCCCTGTCTCTTACTCTATCAGCTTGCTAATCAGTTCGATCAGCGCTGTGATAAGAGAGACGATTGTGGTGACGAGGGCGAGCTTTTCAGTTCGCTTTTCGTCTTTTTTGTCTTTTCTGCTCATCTGCTTTTCTCCTTTCCTCTTGATGATTTTATTATATATTAACTTTAAGTTAATGTCAATACCAAAAGTTAATATATTTTATTTTTGTTCTTGCTTTTTGTTAATCAATATCGTACTATAGCATTAAAAAGGAGCATCCATATGTTTGATAAAGAATTTGAAGCAAAAGTAAACTCTGCTGTTGCAAAAAACCTCAGATACTATTTAGATATAAACGGTATGAACCAGGCAGATCTAGCAAAGATCATGGGAGTAACGACCGCGACAACTTCCAACTGGTGCAAAGGTGTTAAAATGCCGAGAATGGACAAAGTAGACAAGATCTGTTCTATCTTCAATATCAAACGTTCCGACCTCATAGAAGACCATGCAGATAAACCAATAAATAATACCTTTATATACACCGCTGAGGAAACGAACCTTATCAACAAGTATCGCACCCTGAATGAGGCGGGACAAGATAAAGTCAATGATTATATCGATGATCTTGCTTCATCAGAAAAATACAGAAAATCCGGCGCATCATCATTAAATACAACTGCACATGATCCATCGGATCGGAATGCCAGCAAGGTATTAAAGAATATAAATGATTCGAAAATCAAATCCGCATTATAACACAAGGAGATTGAGATCTATGGATAAACAGCTTATACGGGAATTGAAACTTACATTCGATGATATTATACGCACCACTGAAGATGGAGTAGAATATTGGAATGCAAGGGAATTATGCAAAATTCTCGGTTACAATGAATTTAATAAATTTGTCCCCGTCATAAAGAGAGCCATGATAGCTTGCGAAAATAGTGGATTTTCAGTGCCTGACCATTTCGCCGAAGTGAGCGAGATGGTTCCAATAGGAAGCGGAGCGCATCGAGAGTTTAAAGGATACCATCTCACTCGTTACGCTTGCTACCTAATAGCACAAAACGGTGATCCTCGTAAAGATGAGATATCTTTCGCGCAAAGCTATTTTGCCGTTCAAACTAGAAAGGCCGAAGTTATAGAACAAAGACTCGATGAACTCAACCGCCTTCAACTTCGCGATCAGCTTCGTACTTCAGAAAAACGACTATCACAAAATATTTATGAACGTGGTGTTGACGAACGAGGCTTCGGTCGAATTCGATCCAAGGGTGATGCTGCGCTTTTCGGCGGAAAGAGTACTAAACAAATGAAAGCAGACTACGGCATTAAGAGCGGAGCACTCGCAGATAAACTCCCCGCTGTCACAATGGCAGCCAAAAACCTTGCAACCGAAATGACCAATCTGAATGTAGAGGAGAAAGACCTGTATGGCGAAACTCTCATAACTGATGAACATGTACAAAATAATTCCAGCGTTCGCAAAATGCTCGGAGAACGTGGAATAAAGCCCGAAGAATTGCCTCCAGATGAAGACATTAAAAAAGTTGAACGGAGAGTAAAATCGGATGAGAAAAAACTCGCACAAAACAAATAATCTCTTTGTAGCATAATGCGCGCCCTTTTGCAGGACTGCTACTTTATATAGATTATCCCTTCTTTAGCTCTGGGATTTAACGATATGTATAACGTATCTGTTTCTTTCTCATATATGCTGTGGATGTTAGGATCTTCTATGTAGATATAGACCTTTTTCATATTCCTCCCCTTTCCGGGCGCACGGAATATTATACACTGATGAATGTAACTGTTCATTCCAGCAAACACAATGAGTTGCCAAAGATATTTTGACAACCAAAACAACACTACACAAGCGCAGAAACAGGAGGTTTTATGTTTTTCTATTTTTTCGATGATGACGGTCCGGAAGAACGAGTCACTGAATACAGCGAAGCTACTTTCGAAGATATCAAGCATGTTGATGAAGATGGAAACGAATTCTGGTATGCCCGAGAGCTGCAGAAAGTTCTGGAATACAAAGAATGGCGAAATTTCTCAAAGGTAATAGAGAAAGCAAAAGAAGCTTGCAAAAAGGCTGGAAACGTTGAAAATTCCCATTTTGTTGACATCAACAAGATGGTAAGAGGCGGTGTTGCCGATATTCCCGTAAAAGATATCATGCTTTCTCGTTACGCCTGCTATCTGATCGTTCAGAACGGCGATCCGTCAAAGGAAGTTATCGCTCTCGGTCAGACATACTTTGCTGTTAAAACACGACAGCGGGAATTGATCGAGCAATATGATGATCTTACCGAAGACCAGAAGCGTTTATCGATCCGGAAACAAATGGTCGAGCACAACAAGTCGCTTGTAGAAGCTGCCAGTGCTGCCGGTGTCAAGACCAGCATTGAATATGCTGCTTTCCAGAATCATGGATACCGCGGTCTGTACGGCGGACTGGACGCCAAAGGCATCCACGAGAAAAAGGGGCTTAAGAAGAGTCAGAAGATCCTCGATCATATGGGAAGCGAGGAACTTGCAGCCAATCTATTCAGAGCAACGCAGACAGATGCAAAACTCCGCAGAGACGGCATACAGGGAAAAGATAATGCAAACAAAACTCATTTTGAAGTCGGACAGAAAGTAAGACAGACTATCAAAGAGCTTGGCGGCACGATGCCCGAGGACCTTCCCACCCCGGAAAAAAGCATCAAGCAGCTCGAACGTGAGCAGAAAAAATTAAAGTAAAAACAAAAGCCTCACTTTCATGAGGCTAATGCATATGGGCTGTAATGATACACCCCGAAATTCGCAACTTCATTGTATCATTACAGCTCGGAGTTTTCAAGAATTCCGGGTATTTTTATACCCATTTTTAGGAGAGGATGCAGTGAGCAAGGAATACAAATATCGAAAGAGAAAAGTTTACAACGGTGTAACTATAGATGTCAAAGCCAACACCGAGGAAGAACTAGGAGAAAAGTATGCTCGTAAAAAGTTTGAGATCGATCACGCTCTCTCCACTACCGGAGGAAATACCCTCGTGAATAAATGGGTCGAATTTTTCTTTGATACATACATGTCCGGATCCATAGGAGAGGATACTCTTACTGACAGGCAAAACATGTATAAGAACCATATCCGTCCATATATCGGTGCATTAAAGATACGCGAAGTAAGCGCCGGCGACTGCCAGGAGATAGTAAACAGAATGCAGGGATATTCTAAGGATCGCATCAACAAGCTTTGCCAGCTGCTGTTCAATATTTTCGACAAGGCGAGAAAGGAAAGAATGATCCTGAATAATCCAGCTGAAGATCTTACCCGCATACCGGGCGAAGACAGGAAGAGACGCGCTGCCACCATGCAGGAAGTCGCGATGATGCTGCTGGTAGCTAAAGAGCACCGCGCTGGCCTGTGGCTGAGGACTATATGGCGCTGCGGGTTCCGGCCAAGTGAAACAGATATTTTCAGAGGAGCTCATATAAATTATGAAGCCGGTCTGATATTCATCGATGGTACTAAAACCGCATCCGCTAGGCGCATCGTCCCCGCTCCTGTCGATCTGCTCGAGGATTTCAAAGCGCTCGGTCGAAAATCAGATGATCTCATATTCCAGAACACCCAGGGATACCGGATGCGAAAATCGTCGCGCGCGAAACTCTGGAATTCTTTTAAGCGTGAAATGAATATAAAAGCCGGCTGCAGGGTATATAAAAATCAGCTGCAGGAAACCGTCATTGCTGATGATCTCGTTCCATACTGTTTCAGGCACTCATTCGCCACGGATCTAAAAGATGCGAATATCCCATACAGGATCCGGCAGGAACTTTTGGGACACTCAGACGGTTCTGTGACAGACCGGTACACTCATAGGTCCGAAGTTTCCCTCAACACCGCCCGGAAGCTTCTGATAGAGTTCCGCGGCGAGCAGGATGAAAAGATAAAGGAAGCTCAGCGAAACATATTGAAAAACGGGTATGATGCGTCTGACAAACAAAGCGAAGATCTGGCATATAAGTATTTTCCTGAGCTATTTTAGCCAAAAAGTTTCCACGCATGTTTCCACGTTTGCGAGTGCATTTCCGCTCATTTCTGTGCATATATCCATTTTTTAACATCATCATTACAAGCCTGCCAAGCAGGCTTTTTTCTTATCATTTCACCTCATGCGCAAACACCGAAACCCATTGGAAACACACGCTTTCATTGGAATTTCAACATAATAAAAAACCTGTCTTTCAATTAAGAAAAACAGGTTTCGGTCTGGTGATCCTACCGGGAATCGAACCCGGGTTACCGCCGTGAAAGGGTTTTGTGAATCCCAGTGTTTGCAATGGGTCTGAGGATTTTTTCCACAGCAGTTTCCATGATTCTATCGCTGCAGCATTTCCAATTTACCGATCAGAGCCTCCTCGAGCGTCCGAGAGAAGTTTATATGTTCATTCTCCGCCGCTTCATTCAGCCACGACGGAATCGTTAAAGTTTTTTTGACCTTTTTATTATCGTGCCTTTTCCTGTACTCTTTAAAATCAACGTCTACATACGTTTCTGTTTCACCCGCGGCCGCTTTATATTCTGCCGAACCCGGTTCCGGTATAGCATCGCCCGTATCCTGCATGGTAATGCCCATCAGTCCGATGGCATCTCGCGCCATATAAATGGCATCCGCTATGTCGTCTCCCTCCGTATACATATCAAAATCCGGAATATATACCGTATATCCATGAGGTTCTTTTTCTTCTGGAATCAAAACTATTTTATATGCCTTTCTCATTTTTAAACGCTTCCTTTCTGTATCATCAAGCCCCTGAGAGCCGGGGGCTTTCACAGCCCCCATTTTCTTATTATTGCCTTTGCAAGCCTTTCATTAACTTCGTTGTGTCGTGGAATCTGTTCTTTATTCGTGCCGTTAGTCCATATATCATGGTTGCCACCGTGAGCTAGCAAATACCAGCCTGCATTCTTCATTTTTTTCTCAAGGTCTCTTCTTTTCATTCTCTCCTCCTTGTATTTATATTGTACGTGTTTTGTACGTATGCGTCAAGTTCTTTATTAATTTCATGAAATAAAAAATCCCCCGTCATACCGAAGTAATCAGGGGGATAATTTCATTTGTTCAAATCTTTCGTCGGCAGTGCTCGCACTTTTTCCATTCTCGACTCCATATCACCATTCCAGCCGTGCGCTTTATAAAGCTTATGTAAATGTTCGATCTCTCGGCGCTGTTCCGGAGTCGCATAGTCCTGATCCAGCAAGTGCTCAACCTTGCCGGACAGTGTCGAATATGTAAGCACGGAAAGCGTCTGCCTCGTTAGTGATTTTCTATCTATTATCCGAAGGATTATGGATGTCACTCCTCCGGTTCCGAACATCAGTAAAATATCTTGCAGCCAGTCCATTTACACCTCCTTATATCCTCACGGCATAAGCAAGGTAAATCCATCCGGCGCCGCTTTTCAGCCTGCCCCAGCCGTTTTGCGTCGCAACGATCGTATAAACGCCGGGCTTGATGAAGCCTTTCTTGCCGTAGCTCGTTCCCGGACCCGTCCTGATGTAAAGATCCTTGATCGTTACCTTGACCTTGAACGCGCCTGTTGTTGCCGCAAATCCAGCCGCTTTATAGCCTTTATCTGCGATGCCAAGCGTTTTGAGAATACCTCGCGCATATGCGTATCCGAACGCTCGCTGCTCGTCTGCAGTATCTGCGATCTGAACATCTGTTGCATTATCAACGAAGACACCCTCGCAGATGACAGCCGGCGCATCTGTCAGCCGGATCATGCCGTAGTAGTCCGTGCCGTCTGTATCTCTGCGCGTTTTCAGCCCTCGCGAGTTCTGACCTATCTTCTTGACCTCCGCCTCGATGTTTTGTGCCAGAGTTTTTCCTCTGCCGCCACCGACTGTATGATAGACCTCAAATCCATCGCCACCTCCAGCGTTGTTATGGATCGAAATGACCAGATCGGCGTTCCAACTGTTCGCTTCGCGCGCCATGCTGCCTATCGATGTATCTGTGCTATTGCTTGTCCTTGACATCTTCGTGCTCACACCGTTCGCGTTCAGATAGTCCCTGCATGCTAATGCCATAACCAGATTCACGTCACGCTCAACGATGTATTTGACTGCGCCCGAATCGCTTCCGCCGTGGCCTGCGTCTATGTATACTCTTGCCATGTTACGCCTCCTCTTCCACACAAATCGCTGTAATACCGTATGCTCTTGCCGCATCGTGTTCAAGCTTACATCCTCTTGCATCTCGCCACCCCTTGGCAAAATATGCGATATCAGCATCCGAAAGCAGCTCAAGCGACTTTCCTAAAAACCACAGAGGTTTTGCGCCCGCCGGTGCGCCTTGAAAAAATGAATCGATTACTTCCACAGGCTCCCCGAAAAAACTCTGCGCATCACTAATCGCCTTTTCTCTTTCACGAAGTATTTCCTCATCGCTTTTACCCTTCATGGGCTGTGATATAAAAAGTTTCTTCATTATTTTTCCTCCACTTCCGGCAGCCCCGACACTGATGTCAGCAATGACAATATCCCCGCCATCACTGTTGCCGACGCTACTATAGCCCAGTTCGTCTCTGTAATCATTGTGGATGCTCCAATCGTAGCGACGGCTGCCTGCGCCATCGTCTTGATAGCTCGCACTCCTGCCGCCTTCCACCAAGCTTTACTTTTCAGTGTTTTCATCTCTATCTCCTTTCACTGTATCCCGTCTGGGATAGTTGTAATAAATTTCATTCCCGCTTCCGGGGATGATGATCGTTCCGGCTTTCAGCACTATGCTGTCAAGCTCAACATCTTCATGTGTCTGGATGATCTTATTGATGCTGTCGACTTTTATCTGTGCCGACCCATCACTGTTCACGAATATAACATTGCTCGCTGCTTCGTACTCGCGCGGCGTTGTTGCAAATAAATACGCCGCTGCAGCGATTGTCATTGCCGCAACGACGCATATCGAAATTATAAGTTTTTTCATGTCTATTCCTCATACTCTTCCCACCCGGCTGGATACTCGTCAGGAGACCATGTATTGCCGTCTATCAATGACTTGTACAGCTTTTCATTGTAGCTGACAATATCGCCTTTATTGTAGGCATCGTGAGCCCCTGATGGACGGTTCCAGATCGGGTAGCCTGCCGGCGTCAAGCCGATCGCAGTATACAGCGCCGGAGTCTCGTTAGGCTTCCAGTCTGCCTGAGACGTATGCGCTTGTACCACTTTATACAACTGCGGATCACCCGTACTGTTTTCACCATACGAGAAAATTTCCCCTACGGCGTATGCCCTATTAACTTCATATGCAGGGAAAACGGTTGCTACCTCTAAGGCGGTATCTTCGTCTAACGTCTGGACAAATAACTGCAGCGCTTTTCGCAGCTGTTCCACTCTCAAAGCTTTATTCATCGCTTTCACCCCCTGTTCCGAGTAAGATATTCCACAGGTCATCGCCTGTCGGCTCTGGTTCTGGATCCGGATCCGTTTTCGGCAGTGGATCATAGACATATGATCCGTCTATGTATTTGTAGTCGGTAATATCGCCGTCCGGCAGCGTCTCGACAATTGGCATGCCGGCCGCTGCGTACGTTTCGTATGTAGCAGACAGTATCCTACTGTCCGCATCTAAATTCAGTGCATATTTGCTCATTTATATCACTCCTCTCACAGTGTAGATCGCAGCTGGGATTTGATACTTATTGTTCACTGTACCAGCTGACGTCGATGTTATGCTTCCCTTCATGTAGTTGTTGTGAAAATGCACGCCTGAAACCGACGCCTTGAAGGGCCTTGTGTGATACCCGATAGACGAATACGCAGCCTGCGCAAGCAAATATGAAATATATGTTAAGTCAAGTGCCGCGATATGCGTCTGAACATATGTCAAAGTATCTGTTGCATAAAACGTCTCGACAAGTACAAAATCTGCGTCTGAAAGATCTACACTTATATCTTGTTCGCTGAAATTACTTGTAGGATTTGCATTTTCCCACACTTTTTTGATTTCCACTTTTTTGCCGCTCATCGCCAGTAGATTTTGCAATGCCTTGTTATATTCGTCCTGTTTGCTGTTACTTGCCATTCTGCACACCTCCTCGCTTGAAGAGTCTGCGCAGGAATCGGGTTAGCCTAGTACCCCCCCCAGAAAGTTTTATCCCGTAAATAAACAGCGGTATGCAATTGGCGGTGCCGTTCGTTGGATATACTGTATCAAAATTTACAAAAGTATAGTTATTGGTGAAATATCTCCTACTCCCATCAGCCGCATTTATTATACCCCCGCCGTTCGCAGCGGGTGAGATAATCGGCGGCGTCATTCGCGTATTTGAAGATGTATTTTGATTGAATATGACCATGACATAATCGTACCCGCTTAAATCTAGCGTTATCTTCTGATTTGCAAATGCGCTTGTCCAGCTTGCATTTTCCCACAGCTTTGTAAGCGCCACTTTGGTATTTGTCATCTTGATCAGATTCTGTATGCTGCTGTCTATATCATTTATTCCTGCCATGTTTTCCTCCTTTCTACTACTCTATCGGATACCCTGCAGCCGCGAACATTTGCTTTGTTTTATCAGATATCCTCGCCGCTTCTGTTGATATCGCAGTCTCAAATACCGGTGTGACTGCAGTCAAATTTATTCCGTCCAGTGCTATCTGAAACATCGGCATGTCCGCCACAGTATCGCCATTATCCAGATCACCTTCTACGTGCGATGGAACTTCCGCTTCTCCCGTCGTCGGAGTTCCCATTATCACGACCCAATCGCAGCTTTGTGTATTCGTCTCTTCATTTATCGTCCAGCGCTGCACAGCAAGATCTATTCTTTTCTCTCCCTGATTTCCGTTTTGTATCGTAAGCGGATCATACGTACCTATCGGAACGCACCAGAATCTTCCCTGCAACATCGCTATGCCACTTCTTACTCGCACTTCATTATTGCTTTGGATATCCGCTTCAAAGTTGAGCGTTTTATCGTCTGCAATAACGCATGTATCGAGTCCGAAGATCGCGCGATGCCACATCGAATCCTGTGCAGGAGTTATGTGCGCACTCCCGTGTCTGCTCGTTATCGCTATAGACATATATACCTTGTATGATAATTAGGAAGCCAGTTATCACACGTTTCCTTTCTTTTGATATTGTGGTTTAATACATTCAGATACTGTGGACTTTTTATGTTATTTTGTAGCTCTGACTACTCAAAGGAGTGTATTGCCACCACTTTTATCTGAATCGTTTATTAGCTGGATGTGCCTCGGGATTTCCACCCATGAGTACTTATTTCAATCAAGTCTACGATGATAATCGCTAGTGGATATCACGGTATCAGACTTTAGAAAGGGAGGTGCTACCTCATGATGTTTTACGCTGGCATTGATATTGCCAAACTCAACCATTTCGCCTCAGTCATTTCGGATGAAGGCGAAGTACTCATCGAGCCGTTTCAATTCTCTAACGACAGTGATGGCTTCCAGTTGCTGATCTCCATCCTCGATTCCTTCGAGAAGGACAGCCTCATCATTGGTCTTGAATCTACGGCACACTATGGCGACAACCTTGTTCGATACCTCGTCGCTTCTGATTACAAAGTGTGTGTGCTCAACCCTATCAGGACTTCCACCCTGCGCAAAACCAACATCCGCAAGACGAAGACCGATAAAGTCGACACATACATCATTTGCAAAGCTCTTATGATACAGGATCATCTCCGGTTCGTTTCTTTCTACGATCTGGATCTCTCAGATCTGAAAACTCTGGGACGCTTTCGACAAAAGACCATCAAACAGCGGACTCGTCTGAAGATCCAGTTGACATCTTATGTCGATGAAGCCTTCCCTGAACTACAATACTTTTTCAAATCTGGCCTGCATCAAAAATCTGTCTATGCGCTTCTTAAAGAAGCTCCTACACCGGAAGCGATCGCTTCTATGCATATGACTCATCTGGCTCATCTTCTCACTGTGACTTCCCACGGTCACTTTGATAAACGGACGGCTCAGCAGTTAAGAGCTCTCGCACAGAAGTCTGTCGGTGTCAGCGACAGTGCTATATCTATTCAGATAACTCAAACCATTTCACAAATCGAGTTACTGGATAGTCAATTAAAAAATGTGGACTCTGAAATGACTGAAATCGTGAAATTTCACGACTCCGTCATCATGACCATTCCCGGTATCGGCTATATCAACGGGGGAATGATCCTGGGTGAGATCGGTGATGTCCACCGTTTCTCAAGTCCGGGCAAGCTGCTGGCATATGCCGGGCTTGATCCTTCTGTTTATCAGTCTGGAAACTTCCAGGCCAAACGGACAAGAATGTCCAAACGTGGATCCAAAGTCCTTCGATATGCACTTATGAACGCAGCTCACAATGTCGTAAAAAACAACGCCACCTTCGAAGCTTATTATGAAGCCAAGAAGAGCGAAGGCCGGTCTCACTACAACGCTCTTGGGCACTGTGCCGGCAAACTTGTCAGGATCATCTGGAAGATGCTCACTGACGAAGTAGAATTTAACCTCGATTAGAGGTCATCTATTATTGGGCAACCCTTTGGAAACGCTTCATTGGGAAGCTTTATTAAGGTTACCCTTTTTACCACGAAAAAGAATTTTTAATTTCCTGCTATTTTAAGCTTGACTTTTCATAGCTGGTCTCCTTATGCTATCTCTTCATTTTCTTCTCCTTCACCGGCAACGCTATACTCAACACTTTGTATGCCACCGGCCACTCTCCAAATTTTCCCCGACACCGGTTTTTTTGCATATAGCCCGGTAAGATAGTCTCTTCCGCCGACAATGTCACCGATCTCAACATCAACATTGAGAGTAGCTACATTCATTTCAAATACTGTATGATTCATAAGCTCCTGCAGCTTATCAATTCCTTTCTCCTTAAGTTCTTCAGCTTCTGCATTAGTATCTTCGTAAATTCCCACGATCTCGTCTACCCCTGTATAATATGGCTGCTCACCTATACTGCCGTCAGCCTGAACATATAGATCGACTACCGCTCTGTCTTTCAGCTCGCCCGTCCCAAGGCAAATCAAATGATTTATTCCATTTCGAACGTTCTGGAAAGTGAAGTCGAGCTGATCATCCTGACTAAGCTCTATCGTCTCGCTGTAGTCAACAATAGGAGTTGCCGAAAGTTCTACATATCCCGGTGCCCCTCTTTCTCGCTGTATGTACTTGATCTGTAACTTGTACCCGACCGACTTCAGCATTTTCATTATGCCCTTCAACATCGTAGTGTATCTATTGAACTGAAAGTTTGATACGCTCTGCCCCGTATCTTTCTCAGAAACCAAAAATAGAGAACCGAACGAGCCAGATATCAATGTACCTAAACACTCATTCAGTTCTCCGCTTATTTTCAAATAATCTTCCCCTGCAGGAGGCCTCAATATTTTCTTGTTAAGAAGCCCTCTCCAGGTATATCCTTTAATGCTTATCGTATCCATGGATGTATCCGTATTCACTTCGCCTATTATGCCACCATATTCTGTTTCCGGCACGTATATCATATTTCCGAACGCAAGATCATCTTTTGTTTCTCCGCGATTTATTTTAAGCTCGAAAGTATTTGTATCTTTAAGATCAATATCTACCTCAGCATCGAATAGCCTCCTGATGTCATTTGCAGTTCTATCAGTCAGGATAAGTTCCATGTAGGTTCACCTCTTTCAAGATATAAAATCAGATCAAATCCGAATGCTGCAGTCCAGACTATGTTCAAGTCTCCCGACGGTATTTTATCGAAAATAGTTTGTTTTTTCCCTCGGAGATCATATATATTCTGATCCGTTCCGTTTACTCTATGCTTTATGACCGTATTGCTTCTGCTGTCTATAGTCAAATACTCACCAGTTTCAAGAGACGTGAAGACTTCGTACGGATGACCGTTTATATTCACTTTAGGATTTTCGCATGGTCCGTATATTATCATCTGAAATTCACTGCTTGCAAAATGGTCTATACTCCACAGCTTCGCGCCTTCTGCACCGGCTGCATAGTCATAACTGTAGTCATAATCGTAATTCAGACCCGTTCCTGTGTTTTCTTCCGTGTCTTTCCCTGCAGGAAGAAAACTTCTTTTTTCCTCACGAATGTAAAACGGATACGGAGCTATGAATGTTAGCTGTTGCTCCCATCCATAGAACTCCTGAGATGCTACGGACTCTCGTTCGATAAACCACCCTCTTATATATTCGCTGTCAAACCACAGACTGCCCTGAACCATATTGATAACGTCAGTTTCGCACTCCTCAAAGAACAGATTCAGATTTTCGCTTATGCCGTCCAGTGTTCCCCGGAACTTCAACCTTATATCCATTTCCAGAATCTCTTTGCCGAACGATGTGATTTTTTCTCCGAACTGCTGCGATACAGATTCATATGTCCATGTAGATGTGTGCGGGTTACATTCCTTTATGGCCAGATCGTAGCCCTTGTTCAAAGTAAACGCCTTTCCGTTCACGCCGCTCACATATTTGACTATCATGCAAATGTCACCCCCTGTTCTGCAAGCGGTCCTCTAAGCGCTCTTCCCACAAGCCTTCCGTCAAGATATATATTTTGAGCTCCTGTATAAGGGCCTTCTGTACCTGTAAGACCTGTTATCGGAGCTGCTGCCGCTTTCACAGCGCCATCAATTGCACTAAGTGCCGTTCCGGCAGCCATTGCTATCTTTCTATCTACATTTTTCATTCCACGTTCAAATCCCACATCTATTCCGGCAGCAAGCCAGCCTCCTATTTTCGCAGTCTCTTTTGACGGAGAATGTATACCGAAAACCGACTTTAAGCCGTTGAGAACTGACTTTCCGAAACCTTTGACTTTATCAAGGATCCAGCCGACTTTATCTCCTATGCCGTTCCACAGACCTCTTACCCAGTCCGCCCCGACCGACACGAGCGATCCCATTCCGCTCCTGATCCTTCCAGGAAGTTGTCGAGCAAAGCTCGTGACATTACTAAACAGCGATCCGATCCAGCTCGATATACCACTCCACAACTTTTGCAATATCTGAACGCCTGTATCATATATCTGACCAAGTAAAGAAATCAGTCCCTGTACGATCGCCATCATTATCTGCGGGATCGCCGCAATAAGCTGCGGAAGCGCCTGTATAAGGCCCTGAGCAAGAGCGACTATGATCTGGATCGCTCCATCTATTATCGTCGGCAGATTTTGTGTTATCGCATCCACGATAGCAGTTATGATCTGTGGGACCATTTCAACAAGCATCGGGATAGCCTGTACGAGCCCCTGTATCAAAGCAAGCATTATCTGCACGGCTCCGTTTATTATCGTCGGCAGATTGCTCGTGATTGCCGTTATCAGCGCATTTATGATCTGTGGAATCGTAGCAACTATCTGCGGTATCGCCTGCACAAGCCCATCGACAAGCGATGTGAATATCTTAACACCTGCCTGAATGATCACCGGCAGCGCAGCGGTAAAGGCCTGCGCGATCTGCGGTATCATCGCTACCGCCTTATTGACCATACCGCTTATATTATCTGCGAAGTTCATTACCATCTGCCCTGCAGCATCGCTGTCTTTTGCGAACTGATATATAAGCACCCCCGCACCTGCGACTGCAGCGCCAAGAGCCACCCATTTACCAACGGCCAGCGCCTTACTCAGCGCCTCCTTCGCTTTTGCCAGTAACGTCGTCGCCGTTGCATTTGCCGTCGTTGCGGCAGTATTGGCAGTAGTCGCGGCAGTATCTACTGTAGTCGCAGCCGCCTTTTTACCAAACACGATCCCTATCTCGCCAGCTACTTTTTTGAAGCTTTCTATCCCGTCTTTTATTTTTATGAATGCAAGTGCTGCCGGGCCAGCCATGGCTACCATTCCTGTAAACGCGCCTATAACTACCTGTATTCCGGCAGGGAGCTCTCTTATCTTTTCGATAAGACGGACAAAGCTTTCAAGAGCTTTGGCCGCAAAATTTTTCAGTGCCGTCATTACCGGTTCTACAATCCTACCCACTTCTGCAATGGCACTATTCAATCTGTCCTGCGCCTTGTTCGCTGCAATAACTTCTTTGTTTGTAGTTTTATACGTCTTGGCCGCTTCATCATAAACATCATTCAGCGTGTTCATTATGAGTTTCTGGCGCTCCTGCTCATCTGTGCAGGCAGCCAGTTTTTCATTGAACTCATCTTCGCTTATGCCAGCCCAGTTAAGCGCATCAGCCAGCGGCCCCGTCACTTGTCCTACTTTGGCCGTTTCGTTCGCAGCCTCAGTGAGTCCTTCGATCGGGAGAGAATCACCGAAAGTCGCAAATACTCCAGTACATATGTTTGTCCAAGTTTGGAGCTCTTTTTCATTATTCGTCAGAATCGCCAGGTGATTGGCCGCTTCTACGGATTGATCGCTCTCTCCCAATACTCCCACAAGACTTCTGTATGTATTTTTCGCCGATTCCGCAGAATGACCCGATGTAGTGAATGCAGTATCAAGTTTGCCCATGTTCGTTCTGTATTCGCGAGATGATTCTGCCGCTCCGGCAAGTGCGACGCCTATGGCCGTGATCGCCGCAGTCCATGCCGTAGCTGCCGTAGTTACGGAACCTTTCAGGCTTTCTTTTATGTCATCAAGGCTCTCGGATGCATCATCCACTTTGCGAAGTCCGGTCTCCACATCTCTAAGTCCCTGTGACATTTCTTCGAGCGCCTTCTCATTTTCATTCAGCTCGTTTTCCAAATCATTGAGAGAAGTCTGGCTGCGGTTCAATACCTGCTGCCACTTCAGTGCCTGATCCGAATTTTCCCCATATTTATCTGAAGCTTTTTGCAAGACCTGTTCAACTTCTTCTATCTTTTTCTTTTGAGCATCTATGGATTTTTGAAGCACTCCATTCTTCGCGATCAGCGCCTGTTCACTATCCGCATTCTCCTGAAATTCGCTTGTAACTTTTTTCAGCTCAGTATCCAGTGTTTTCAGAGTAGCATTTATGTTATTCAGTTGTTTTCGAAATTGACTTTCTCCATCAATCCCTATTCGAGGGCCTATATCATATGCCATACCATCACCTCTATTTCAAACTCGGAATAAACATTTCACTCGTCTCTTCTTCCGCATTTCCCTCTATGATCTTGTACGCACTTATATAATCAAGGAATTCTCCTAGAGGAAGTATGCTGTACTCTCGCGCCTGCATCCCGAGGATCCTTCCCCAGACGTCTAGATACGTCAAGCTTCTTTTGCCGCCTGGGGACTTTCGTTTTTTGGAGCTTTGGTCTCTATCTCAGTTTTGGCAGTTCCTGTCGCACATTCATTTATTGCAGTTATGATTGCTGAGATATCTTCAAACCCCACCACCATTTCAAGCTCTTCTTTTTTCAGTGCCTTAAACCGGCCGTCTTCGCCTATTGCCGGATGTTCAACGTCTATAGGCATTCCTGCATCTATTTCGAACATATTCTTGTACGCGCATCCCTGGGCTATAAGCACCTGCAGAACCATCACTATCTTGTCGATAGTTTCCTCGCTCAATCCCCCGTCCGCAAGCCCCTCAAGCTTTTCTATACCGCCAAGCTCTTTTGCAATGACTTTGCACGCTCCAAGAGAAAAATTAAGCGGGTAATTTTTACCCGCCAAGTTAAGATATACTGTTTTCTTCATAGCTTCCTCCCAAAACTACGCTGCCGCTCCACCACATTTCCATACAAGCCACGTTATCGCATCAGCCTGTGAATCAAACCATGCATCTTCCATGACCGGGTGAGTCTTATTTTCATCTACCGCGTCAGATCTCTGGATCACCCCGGTGATCGTAGGATTCTTCCATTCAATACTCTCGCCTTTTGTCGTCGCGGCATTCTCCGGTATATTAAAATACACTTTATTAAAGAATACCGCTCTGTATTTATTCGCATCATTGATCTGATGCGTCTCTATGATCCCGACCCCAAGATATGGAGCTTTCGCATTGTCGTCATACACCTGAACGGTAGCTTTGACTCCGCTGCCGCTTCCCCCTGTAGTCGTTTCTTCATACGTTTTCGTTCCAAGCATCCTCACCGAAAGCTCCTGCGGAAGATCCGCTGTCGCCAGACTAAGTTCTCCCGATGTGAATGTACCTTTGTCATTCTCAGCTATCCCGTCATCCGCATAGAACGGATTATCATCCCCTGATTCAAACGTGGCCGAATATTCGACCGCTTTGTTTGCCACTATGGCATTGCTGTAAGTCACAGTATTTCCCGACGCTGAATAATCTCCTATAACCGGCGTCGTCAGTCCTTTGATTGCCATTTATATCTCCTTTCTCAACTCATCATCTATAGTGTCTGCCATGGCTTTCACAGCTGATGCCTTCGCCTGATTCACCGAACGACGCACCACGGCATTCTTTTTTCTAAAGCTCGTCCCTGATTCTATCGATCGCATCAGCAAGGTGTTCGGTATTCCGTTCGGATGCGATTTTGTAGGCACACTGCCATAACCATCAAAGCCAAGCTTTGTGTTTATGTATCCCAGTTCTTTTTCCTGTATATGAGCTAATCCCATGGATTTTATCAGGTCTTTTTTCTGTCTCGAAGAAACGCCCATGAGCTTTTCTCCTCTTCTGGCATACGGCGGAAGCCCATTCGGTCCTTCCTGGATCGGTATATCACCCAAACCTTTCTTTACCGCATCCGCTACGACTCCTCCACCTTTATAGACCGCCCGTCGCATGATCTTGTCTGCATTTCTGCTTAGGCGCTGAACTTTCTCCGCATATTCATCAAGACCTTTTACTTTCATGTACGCCATCAGCTCACCTCAAAAATCCATTCGTAATGAATGAAGTCATTCAGTTCCAGATCTTCATACTGAGATGACGAAAAACGAAAAGAGACCCCCGCTTCATCGAGAGCCTCCTGTATTTTATCAAACATCTTCATATCTCCTGGTAAAGCGTAAAGGTCTATACTTCCCTGTACCACCTGCTGGTCTTTCCGGTCATCGGCATGAATGGAATCAGCTTCCGAATCCGGCATATATACTATATGACTCCTGGTCGCGTCGTTCGCCTCCATGAGTCCTACATTGTCAGTAACGGACAGAAGCGCTTTTTTTACAGGCTCAAGCTGCTCAGTTACCGATTTCATATTCTTCACCATTCCTTTCCAGTGAAAGCCGCAGTATTCTCAGGGAGTTTTCATCAGTTCCGGTCTGAACCATCCTGATCTGATACTGGGATCCATCTTCTAACACAGCCATCTGATTCACGGATGCATCAAATTCATGCGGAACCGCTATCAACTTTTCGATGAGCTGATTTGCCCTGATCGCTTCATAGTATCTGGTTATCCCCACAGACTCCTCATGAAACGACAGTTCCTGCAGTCTCTTCAGTCGCTTGACCGGAATTTCTCCAGGTTCAGCATCATTGACCACTTCACATATCGTTACCACTCCATCATCAAATGTCATTTGCAGCTCCTTTCTGCGAAAACAGAAGATTGTTAAGCTCATACCTCAGAAACCGCGGCATGGAGGTTTCCGTTCCTCCACGCCGCCTGAACAGATATGCAGCATAATGGATCTGCACCATATCACAGTTCGTATCATTCTCCACGAGAATTATCCCTTCTTGCTCTATAAGCGTTTTTGCGCCTTTCAGCAAAAATTCCAGAAACGTATCGTTCCCGTCAGTTCTGAGCTGTAAGTCGTTTTTTAGAATCGTCAGTTTCTCAGCTTCAGTCATGTTCCCTTACTCCTTAGCTGCCAGCTTTGTTGACGTTTATCGTATAAACATTTACCGCATTTCCATTCGTGACAGTCACTGCCAGCGGCTTGTTGCCTGTAGCAAATGTTACCATCCCTCCGTTGTTCACATTTTTACCGTTATAAGTTATTTCAACCTCCGCTTCACCTCTGGCAGGTGTTGCCTCGATTTTTCCACTCGTTCCGCTTGCAGTCACGTTATACGTGAATTTATTTGCTGCAAACGCAGGAGAAAGCGTTTCTGTTCCGAGAGTAAGTGCATCCATCAGAGCATCATTCGCTTCATCAGCTGCGAACGGCATCGTCGTAGTTACCTCATTTCCGCTTATGTTCACGGCCACGAAAGCGCCCGGCACCACCGGTGTACCGTCTGCCCTTTCCTTGCCTTTGAATACGGTATTGTCCTGTATGAACTGGCATTCTCTCGACTCCTCGATACTCATTCCTTTTCTCTGTGCCCACAGGTATAAATCTCCGTAGCCGCCAACGATGTCACCATCAGGCATGAACTCGAGAATATCTATATTTCCCGTTACGATCGGCAGAGTCGCATATATATTTGCCGCGATATCTCCCGTAGCAGTGAATGTTATCATTTTCGATCTAAGCAGAGCGTGTGTCTTTGAGTTCATCGCCCAGAACTGTTCGCCCCTGCTGTATGTGGTGAATGTATTTCCAAGCGCTACGACAAGCGCTGCCCAGAAATCCGCACCTTTGAGATCCGCACTGATCTTCTTGATGTTAGTAGTATGCAGATCTACCCATTCAGGAGCATTTGCCGGATAGTCAGACGGTTTTGCAGTCTGCGCAAGCCTCGTCACTATACCAAGCGGCATCTTTCCTGCCGCTCCCTTTCCGTAAAGGATAGCCTTGTCCTTTGCAAGGCCTATAGCTTCTGAAATCATCTCTACTATCGTTGCGGCAAGATCGATATCAGAATCCTCCAGTGTCGAGTTACATATGGATATGTACCCCGCAACCTTATATCCATCAACAGTTACTTGGTTGAACTGGAACGTCAGCTCATTGATCGCGCCGCACATTTCAGTCCACACAGCTTCCGGCACAGTGCCAGCTATCGTCTGTCTCGCTTCCCCTGATACATTTCTCACCCTTACTCTGTTTATCAGCTTCGAATACCTGAACATATTTTCAGATATAAGATCCAGGAACACCACCGGTATCGTAAGATCTGCTCCACTGATAGCTCTCTTGTTTTTTCCCACTGACCTTACTTCCGCAAGGAACTGCTGCACCTCATCGCTTGCAACGATAGAAGCGCGTTCTTCTCTTGTGAGCGCATCGAACGCTCTCACATTCATAGGCAGTTCTCTGATATTTGCTCTTATTTGCATGTTTCTCATTCCTCCTCTTTCGGTTTCTTTGGTTTCTGGAGCCGGCAGTTCTTTCTCAGTCTCTTCAAGCTCTCTTTCCAATTCTCTTATTTCATCTTCCAGAGTCTTTTCAGCCCCTTCATGTTCTTCTTTTTCCTGAGTGAACTTATCTATCTCATCATCGACAAGTGCCTGGTCCTCCTCAGTCTCAGCTTCTTCGATCGACCTTGTCAGCTCAGCTTCACGAGTTTCGAACTCCTTGTCCTTTTCTCTAAGAGTATTCAGCTCTGCAGTTTTAAGCTCGATCTTCTTTCTTAATCTAAGCGCTTTGAGTGCCATTCTTTTCTCCTTTCAGTTTCTTTCTCAGTTCTGCTTTGCCACACTCTATGCGGCGTTTCTTTATCTCTTCCTGTTCGCATTTCCTTGCAACCACTCCGGTATCTTCATAAGCCGGAAATGTCACCACCGATACTTCGTAAAGCTTCACAGCCTTTACATACCAGTGCACTTCTCCGGTCTCATCGTTTATCGTCCGTTCCTCGTCCAGAATGTCGAAGCCGAAGCTGCACTGATCTACATCACCCCGCTTCACTCGCTCGTACAGGTTCATCGCATCCTGGTCTTTCTCATTTATCATTACTTCACCCCAGAGTCCGTGATTGTCCTTTCTGAGCTCCAGAGTCTTCGCTTTGGTCCTGCCAAGCACATAACGACTCTTGTGATCGATCAGACACCGTATATCATCGTCCAGAGCATTATCAAATGCCGTAGGCGCGATACTTTCCGTAGCGCCCGGCCACATTTCATAATTCGAATCAAATACAGAAAAATAACCGGAGATATATTTTTCACCGGTTTCTTCTTCTCTTGTCTGGAATCTTTCAGAATGCGCCCGCACCTGCATTTTGTCTCTATTCACTGCCACCACCTCCTTGCAGTTTATTTTGTTGTCCTATCATTCCTCTTGGGATATAATTTTCCAGTATGATCAAGTCATCCAGTCCTTCCCTTGGCGAAAGACCTATCCAGTCTCGTACCTCATTGCCCGTCATGATACCTCTCACATACTGATCGTCTGCTATGGCAGCCATATCTTTCAGGTCGTAGTTATAAAGACTTCTGGAATTGAACCTGAAATACCATTTCGGATTTATCAGCAGTTTTTTGGTGAGTTCCTGTTCCAGGCTCTGCGCAAGCGGCATTATCTTCGTCGAGATGAAGTTGTTCCAGGCATCAGCTTTAAATTCGCCCACGCCAAGCACGAACGGCGGCACTCCGAGTATCGACGCCACCGCCCTCTTGTCCAGCTCTACGAATTCCGCAAGTGCAAGATCAGAAAGAGTCAGAGGCTTCACCTGTTCCACTTCGAACTGACCCGCCGGTATGAGCCACGGCTCTCCATTCTCTGAAGCCACATAATCTTCAAGTAGCTTCTTTCTGCCGGCACGATCTGCAAACTCGTCGGTAAGGCCGTCGACCTTTACGATCAACGATGGCTTCCACTTGCTTTCCATGAATCCTTTTTCCGTTGCTGCCGCCTGTTTCAAATTATTGGCAACAGTCGACAAGGTCATTTTATACCCCTGGCCCTTCCATGGAAACGTAGCATCTGGATTCAGCACGAAATGAAGCAGGTCCTGAGGGTCGTATTCGGCTCCGTTCACGTTCACCCTGTAATCCCAGAAGCTTTCCTGTACAAATGATGTCACAGATGAAGGCGACGGTATCAGATCTTCAAGATATCCATCTCTTGTTACCGGGATCACAACAGCATTGCCATTGCCGTCAAGATACAACGTTCTGACAATCCATTTCATGAACTGAGATCTTGTGCCGTGCGAGTATGGTTCTATATCCATTTTCCGCGATAATTCATTCCTGATCCTGACATCACCATTTACACCATTCTCCATGAGATGTATCGTCATCGCGCCGATCAGTTCAGCTATGCGATCCACCCCAGCTGAAACCTCAGGAGATTTTGCCAGGGATGTATATCCGCTGCACACCAGACTTTCAAAGTTCTTCTCCGTACAGAAAGCCACGCTTCTCTTTTCAGGTTCCGCCCTTGCTTTTTTCTTTTTCTTCGCCATTAGCTCCACCACTTTCTTGCCTTTTCGGCATTTTCCATATTCTCCAGATATCTGACTGTCGCAAACACAGCTGCGTCGAATATATCGATCCTGCTTTCCGGCTGGATCTTCTCGTACTGGATCATATCGTCCGTCTTTTCAACTGCCGCAACATTTTCCACACAGTATTCGAACGCTTCAGAGTGCAAATAATAAAGAGTGCCGTTCTTTGCACTCTTTTCAAGATATCTGAATCCTTCGGATTTTTTATAATAATACTGCGGCTGATCTATTATCCTGAAGCCTGCGTTTTTCATGCCCAGAAAGTATTCTCTGCAAAACTTTCTGTCGTGTCCGACCTGGCTTATGCTGAACCCCTGCTTCCGCCTTTCTTCAAACCACTTTACCACCTCGGCATGATTTACTGTAGGCGAGTTGGTCATAGTCAGCCATCCATCATCTTTCCAGCCGAACAGCGGAATATTATCCTCGTCAGCCTTAAGGTGCGCCCTGACCACCGGAAAGAACGCATGGCTGACTATAATGTCCACGCCTTTGTAGTTTCCAAACAGCGCCGTAGCTGTGAGGTCATGCAATTTAGACAAATCTGCCCCTCCGTACCATTTAACCGGAAGCCGCGCAAGCTCTTCCATCGTCCAGTCATATTTCCTGTCAGATGTTTTGAACTCCTCTATATCGAAGTATGCTTTCAGCGCATTAGTGTATACGTTGAGACTCTTAGCAAAGAAATCCTTTCTCTGCTGCGGATCATTTGCCGCCTGTATGGCATCGTTCATTATCTCTTCCGGTCTGATCGTCACGCCATAAGACGGGTTCGCCATCTCATGGACTTTCGGATTCAGGAAATCGATCTCACCATTCTCATCAGGATTCGCACAGCACATGAATATAAAGTACTGCTCGTCCTCTACAGTTCCTTCAAGAACTTTCCTGCAATACTTCAAGCGCTGTCCGAGAAACAGCTGTTCATTGTCACCCGCAGTAGAAATTCCTATTATCAGCTTATTGCTGTAAGCTTTCATCGCTTCTTTGAACAAATTATACTGTTTGGGCTTCTTGAACGCATGTACCTCGTCAGCTATCGCCACATTGCAGTTCAGTGAGTCCTGCACGTCAGGGTTCGCTGCAAGTGCCCGTATGTAAAAAGTCCCGTCAGGCAACTGGCATCGCATAGAGTGTTCGTTATTGTTGTCTATCACTTTTATGAATCCACCACTCTTTTTATCCAGCTTCATGCGCTCTATGTTGTATTTCAGAAAATCAAAGCTTTCAAGCGACTGCTGCAGCGCTGCTGATGTGATATACACTTTTGATCCGCTCTTTCTGTAGTATAACGAGAGCGCCCAGGCAAGCGCCGCCACGAATGTTGTCTTGACGTTCTTTCTAGGGATAAAGATCAGCGCCTCATGAAATTTAGCTATCCCGGTTTCCTTGTTTCTGATCCCGACCAGATTGTAAATTATGAAATCATGAAACGGCTGCAGATGAAACGGTTTTCCGTATAAGGGCGCCCCATCCAGCGTTTCGCCTTGCTGATGGCACAACAGTCGCTCTATAATGCCTATACAAAACTCAGGTCCTTTCGTATCGAGTTCATATTTCGGATTCTCAATATCTCTGAAAAACCTTTCTACGCACTGCTTTGTTTCGATGCAAGCCACCTTTGTACCGTCCCGTATGCTCTCTGCATACTCCATGACTGTTTTCAGATGTTTAGCCTCCAAGGTCTTTCAGCGCCTCCAGCAACTCAGCCTGCCCGGCACCACCCGCTTCATCGCCTTTTATCTTTTTGAGTCCCATCGGGGTAAGGCCAAGTTCTTTATAATATGCCAGTATCCTCGTCTGCATCCCCTCGATCGCCAAGTACAACGGATTCTTTACCATGTTTGTACTTCCGTTCTTGTTGGTATGCTTCACCACCACCTGGCCGCCTGCGTCGTTGAATTTTTGACGAGCCCCGTCCAGATCTTCGAGCATCTGCGCCAGTTCTTCAATGCTTCCGGAAAACTCAGGTCTGTATGTGCCAACCGCACTCATACTTGTTATTATTCTTTTTTTATATGTTTTGGCCAGCATATTCTCACCTCGCTTTCAGATCAAAAAACGCTTCAATGCGCCGCCTTTTCGCTGCCGTCTATTATTTTGTATATTTATGCGCCGGGTTTCCCCTCTTTTCAAAACTCGCCAGAGTTGGACATTGC
>ERZ808292.70-NODE-70-length-32829-cov-37.294502_pt1 | contig 32829 bp, 42 predicted proteins | sample MGYA00521275_ERZ808292 | MGnify/ENA primary metagenome ERZ808292 (study PRJEB31516, sample SAMN03275613) | gut metagenome | biome: mammalia-associated habitat; material: feces | host: Papio cynocephalus | place: Kenya | collected 2012-07-26 ... | reverse complement strand
CAGTCCACTGACTTCGTGACAAGCCCACAAGTCTTCAGCCTGTGGGTAATTGACTTACAATGATAATATTCTTATGGTCTTCCCATTCTTGTATATGTATAACCATTACTTTTTAACATTAAATACACTCACATCATCATCGAGACGAGTATTCATCACATTCTTGCTTCGAGAAGATGAAATTACCTCATACTCAAGACGTGGACAATTACTCAAGAACCATTTGGATGGAATTACATCAAGCATATTGTTATGAATACGTTGAATATCTACGGCTTTTGTCTGTGCATTAAGGAAACGATGCCTCTCTACCTCGATTGTCGTTGCCAACTTGTCATAAAGGCGAATATCGAAATTAGGATTTGCTTCCTTAATCCAATTCATAAGGGTTCCATCATTCTTGTCATAACGCTTGTCCATTATCTGAACATAGATTTCCTTGAACGACTCTTGGTATTTATCAGATACCTCTGCCGTTTGTTGGATTGTCTTCCACATATTGTCATATACCATCTCTATCTTCTGTTGCTCCGCATCGAACTGGTTACGAAGTCTAACCTCTTGGTTCGTAATACTAATGTACTGTGTGAAAATTACAATGACAAACAAAATCATTACACCAATACCACTAATGGTAAAAATTGTTTTACTTTTCATCTTAATTTTAAATTTTATTATATTATTGGAATTATTTCTTTCTCTTCCGTAAAGATGTCATTATTAGTATTGTCTCTTAACTTTTCGACAATAATAACATCACCTTCTTTCTGACAAACATACTGACAGTTACCATACACAAAATGGTTAGTGGCATCATAGGTTAATTGTTCTGTAATTATAACGTTATCTACCTCTTTATAAAGTTCCATTTGTAAAAGAAAATTAGGTTTTCCTTCTCGTTTTGGTTTTGCATATATACAATCGACGAATACACTACTAAACTTAATTCCCTTTGACTTATATTTTATAATTTCTTTTATCTTTGATAAAATTTCCTCGTTGTTGTTCAACGGAGTATAACATAAGACATATACCTCACAATTTTGTCTTAACTTATCGTTGTCTTTACATAATTTTTTCATACGTTCACGATAAAGTGTCACCTCGGACTCATCGATTATTAGTAGACACTTCTGTTCCTGGTTGACACTTTGTAATAACTTATTGACAATAACCAAAGATTTACCTTGACCTGCGTAACTGAATATCTCAATTAATTTTGCCATTATTGTATTAATATTGATAATTAAACTTCCATTGACAAGTGCAAAGTTATAAATAAAAAACGGAAACTCCAAAGAATTTCCGTTAATAAATGTTATTCAGTATATTCATAATCAAGTTTTCCATACCTATCCATATCGAGCAGACAGAATTTTACACCATCAATATATTCGATATTATGTTTATGGAAATGCCCATAGCACCATTTTGACAATTCAAAACCCCTATTCTTAAGATATGAATAAACTTGGTCGAAGACTTTTCTTTCATTATCGAGGTTTTCGGATAACTTATCATCACGATTTAACCAGTATTCTATTCCTTCTTTTGTTTGAGGATGACAAAACGATGGTGCCGTATGAGAACAAACGATATCTATTGGGCATTTGTTTTTATCTATCATATCCAACATTTCACTGTCAAACACAGGGGCTTCGTTATTCCAGTATACTCTTCTTATCTTTCTATATGCCTCTTCCTCGCTACAATGACTAAATGACATCTTTTTGATAACTTCTTGATTTTCTATCTCCATTCGATATGTACGGTCTATCGATATTGCACCACCGACGCATAGAATGGAATGCTTTACAACATCTTGGTCTTCATCATAATAAACATTAAGTATCGTATAATCAGGTACGACTTTCAATCGTTCATAATCAAACATTCCGGAATTGAATATTGTTGCATCATCATGATTCCCTCTAACGAATACAAGATTATTATGGTACTTTTCCAAAACCTTTATCAAATCGGGGAAAACCGTCTGTCTATAGTGATTTATGCTTTCAAAGCCGAAACCACAGTCTCCACAGATAATGATCAACGAATCATGTATATCATTTTGCTTAATGAAACCTTTTAATGAATTGAAATTTCCATGTATGTCACCTATGCAATATATGTCTTCGACATTGGTAAAGTTTTTTATATTTAGCTTTTTCTCTTCCATCTATTAATCTATAGTTTCTATTGTCATCCTTATCTTTTTGCCTATCAATTTATCGAACCTCGGATGTTCCCCGTATACATTCGTCGATGTTATACAAATATCCAATATCTCATCCTCCTCAGGCTTAATGTCAGGCTCAAGTTGTATGAGACGTGTACATTTCATCGAATTGTCGTTATTTATCATTAACAAGTCATTTGCGTTGCCTTCAAGTTGCAAAAATAAATTTTCTTCCATCATTGTATTTATATAATCATTATTTACAATGCAAATATACTTCTTTTTATTGTAACTGGCAAATGTTTATTGTTAAGTAATATTAAATAATTTACTATAATCGGTAAAAGGCACATCAAAACCTTCAAACAAAGCCTTTTGGACGGCAGTCTTTATTTCATTATTATTGTCTATGAGCCATTTTTCCATTTCTTGAATAATACCTTTATCGTCAATGACATCATATTTACCGACACAAGACTCAAAATGCGGTTTTATATCCTTATCGATGCCTACGTAATAATAATCTTCCTCGGATGAAACAGCACACACTAATAATAAAGGAACGTTATCATTGTAGAAGCTTACAATTTTTCCACAATCTTCCTTCAGCTCATCAACAATTATCTTGAGGTTGTTATTCTCTTTTGATTTTCTCGCCTCATCTATTTGTCTCACTATCGTTTGCCTCCTTATATTCCTCAACTCATCCTCGTTAAGCCACTTTAATGATATGTTATCGGTGTCATTCAAAAATCTAAGGAACGACTGTCCACTAAAGCCAAAGAAATCAACGACATTGAAGCCGTTATTGAATTCATACCATTTTTCTCCTCTATTGAAATAATGGCAATAATAATTATGGTTATAGGTAACAACAAGATAAGGTCTATCTTTATTTTCAGTAGACCTATCCCATTGTTCTATTTCCTGTTTCACCTTGTTTATTAAGTCATCATTAATCATCGTTCCCAAAATCAGTGAAATCCAAATCTTCGTAATTGTACCAATCAGGAACAGAGCCATCTTCATCAATCGTGAAATCGATATAATCGCCATATCCGTCGGTAGGAGGAACTACGTGGTTAGGAACATATCCTTCACGTTTGTACAAAATGTCGCCATCACTATTGCGGACAATATACGTGCCACCGTCGACGGCCTTAACGAATAAATTATAATTACCGTAACTTTCTTTCCATCCCAGTAGCTTCTTCTCCTTTAGATCAATCGTCAACTTAATGGTGTCTTTATCATCTTGTGACAAAAAATCCTTATATGGAAATCCTTCCAAGTCATATTCAGCGATTGTATCAGATAACAATATGTCGAGATAACGAGGGGAATTATCTTTATCTTTCTTTTTTATTTGTATTGTATTCAAAGTTTCTACGAGATACTTTATTTCGTATTTACAATCATCCACAGCACAATGTGGGGTACCTTCAAAATTGCAATTTTTCTTCACCTCAGGATTTAAATCAACAATTGTCCTTACGTCATTAACTGCCCAATATTTCCAAGGAATTCGTTCTCTATCATAATATTGCTCATATAGACTTTCAACAATTGCAATGTCAAATATGCTTCCATTGCCCCATACCTTTACAGTCCGTCTATCATTATTGTCATCGTAAAGTAAATTATCGCATCGACTGACAAATCGGCTAAATTCAAGCAAACCGTCAAATATATAAGTCTTAACAGCATTATTGATTACTTTATCCTTGGCATCATTACTTTGTTTGAACCACCAATACAGAGTTTTTTCATCGATACGTCTACCAGTAGTTAATTGTTCATCGACGTATAATTTCTTATCGAATACTTCGCCTATTTCGCCTGTCTTACGATTAAACTCCACCGCCGATATTTCAAGCACCACTGCATTTTTATATGTACTTAAGGTCTCGATGTCAACCATAATGTCGCCGTATTTCTCGAAACGAGAATTATCAATGGCATCACTCAGTTCGTCGACTGTCATTGTCTTCTCTTCCACGACATCATCAATTACATCATCATCAGTATATCCCATATTATTCACATTATAAAGTTATTTATTTATCTTTCTATCAAGGCTTGATAATTCTTTAATCAGACCATTCACAAATACCGATTTTGCCGTCCTTTACAGCAACATCGTTAATTATCTTATTTATTCTATTAGTTTTCATCATACCCACACGATATTGTCATCAGTGAATTCTCTTGTAAAACTATCGCCATCAGCATCTTGCTTTGAGATGAGCAGTCTATCGCATTCGCTCAATTCAGGGAAATCCAATCTATCCCACATTCCGTTGACGATTTCTTTCTTTATTTGTCCCGTTCTACGCTTGGCACAATCTTCCATTTCATTAGGTTCAACGTATACGAACGTTATGAAAGGATTATAAGGCAGTACTGTTTTTACGAATTCAGTACGATACTTTTTCAAAAGATTAGTGTTATTGATAACCACGTCCTTATGATTTTTGCAGCAATCAATTAACCTTTCGTTGAAAATCATAGTGACTTTTTTCTCCTGTTCCTTCGTTCCAAAAGGTTTCTCACCCTTGATGCCGATTTCCGTCCTTATATTATCACGACATAACATTACATCATCCGGTAAATGCTCAGATACCCAAGTATCCTTACCCGCTCCCGCAACACCTATTATTAATGTAACATTGAATGGATGAATATCGTCTTTATGTCTATCGACATGATACGAAAAGGCCAATCTATCGAATTTATTATCGATTTCACTCGCTAACAAGAAATTTCTTCTAAACTTAAGACTTAATTCGAGTACTTTGTCGAACTTGTTTTGAATATAATAATTATCAAGGCTTTCCTCGTTGATACTACCTTCCGCATCACATTGACCAAGGATAATAAGGTCATCAAGTTCCATCATCCCCTGAGTTAATCTGAAAATTTCTTTACCTTGTTCCTCAAACGGCTTTTCTAAGATATGATGCATCGTCATATGCCATCTTACCATGTAACAGACCTTTTCTCTGGTCATAATATCTTCATCGAAGAATAGTCTCCTGACTATTTTTTCACCTTCATAACCGTGATGGGGTGATGAATAATCATTTTTCTCATCATCCCAACGTGTCGTAACTGCCTTTCCCAGATCATGACACAAAGCAGCCGCCATCATTATGAGCCAATATTTTCCACCTCTATCATCAACCTTCGTTAATGTCCTCAACATTTCCTTAACAACCAACTTTGTATGAATGAGAGCGTTTCCTTCCTGATGCCATCTACTGTTTTGAGGAGTTTTCTGCAATGCCGCAAATTCGGGAATTGTAATTACCTTATCCCATATTACACCGTTCTTGCTAATAATATCACTAAATTTCATATGTGCAAATTTTATATTTTGATGCAAAGTTAATAAAAATTCCTCAAAGTAAACCAAAAGTTTACTTAAAAGAAGTTAATTAAACCACTAATCAAGTCCCTTGACCTCATAAATGGTCAATAACTCATTATTATCCAATGTCTTAATAAATTTATCATAAAAGGTAGATACCCATTCCTTATCACTTATTGTATAATCGACTTCCTTGTACCAATCATTCGTAGCAACACCATAACACCAGAATGAACAAGAGTGCTTGATATATTCGTCTTTATCCTTGAAATTTTCGGTAAAATAATCAGTTTTATTCTTCATTACATCATAGATGTGTTTCTCTTGCCTATTGGTAGGTTTTCTACCCTCGACAACCATCTCCCACGCAGCCTCGTAAGGTGCTGTGTTTGTCATATGCATTTTTGACCAATCAATATCACCAACTCTTGCTGAATAACTTTTTTCACCATTGAGCAATACGAACGGATTGGAAAAAGTGCTTTCCTCGTTTAATTTAATCCATCTTTTTTGTGGACATCTCTCATATTGATAAAAGGCGTTTGGATTCTTCGTTGAATAAGCATCGCCTGTCTCCTCATCATATATGCAGCCTTCAGTAACATTCTGATAATATTCAAAGACATCCATTTCTTTCAAATCGAGATATAAATTCTTATAAATGTCTCTTTGTACCTCAGACAAAGGGATAGTAGGCGTAGTTAACACTCCCTCTATCATTTTCAAACGATTTTCTTTATTGATTGCCGCATCATCAAATTTCATAAAAAGATACTTATCGACAGTAGTGTCAGCCGAATACTTCTTTACAATTTCCTCGTGGTTATCGCCTATCACCAATATTATTCTGTAAGTTTGTCTTGACATAAATTATTAACGATTATATTCGTTGCAAATATACTACTTATTCACGAATAATAACAAAAAGCCACCATCTATTTCACAACAGATTGTGGAAAATTATAAAATGCGCCTCTAAAAATGTAGACCCTCCGGATACGCTACAATACTCCTGACGCTCATATGAGACATTTAGTATATTCTCATAGAATGTTAAATAACAATAGTTCCAAATTCCATTGAAATCCAGTGAAATCAGTTCATGGTTCTTATGACCACTGGGTGAACTACACACCCATTATACCATTGCTCATCAAAGGCATTTGGCTTACATTTCCTCAATATGTTATAGCTGCCATTAACATTTGCATTTTATTTCAAAATAATCGGTGAGCATTCACAAATACATAACCGATGAAGGTTTTTCAACTATTACCGAGACTATTCGATATTACTACTTACGAGCCAATGGATTACCAAGCCATTGTTACTTGTGGTATATAGGTTGTATTATTATTTTTTTCTGTGCTGATAAAATTACTTTGTAATAAAACGCTCGTAATTCTCAGTGATATACTTTGCCTTCGCATCCATAATCGCAACTACAGTATCGTAATTAAACTCGCCACTGAACTCACTGTAAAGATGTGCGAATGGACGTGTTTTAACCCTATTCTTAGCGATACGGAAACCAAACTTCTCATCATACTTATCAGCAGGATTATAGATTGCGTGACCAATATTGCAAATCTTCGCCTTTGTAGGAATCAATTCGTCATTTTCGTTAAAGGAATATTCTTTAACTGCCTCAGCAAGACCTACAAGAGTCAACTTATATCCTTCAGGCAAATCATATACCTTCTTGATATACTTGGCATCAGGATCGACCACATCCTTCGGTGTCTTTAGAAGTTCCTTCTTGCTAAAAGCCTTCCAATTGTCGAAGCCGTCACCGACCTTTACTACATACTGAATTGTCGTATGCTTAGTCTCTACATCAGTACCAAGTACCTCACGAGCCTTAACTACACCAGTCTCACCAGTCGCTTTGATGATGACTTCCTCATTTACCTTAAATTTTGACATAATTAAAATATTTTAATTGTTAAACTTTAAATTACTATTGTTTTCTCTTGTCTTTTTTCAAAGACGTATTCACTAAAAAGTTTTCCTTTAGTCTTCTCCTTAAAATACTGATATAGGGTCTTCAAATTGATTAAATCATAGTTTGCCAACTTTCCGTCAAGACCAACATCGACTCTTAGATCATCTGATTCATCATTAAAATTGTCTATATTCCCGTGACAATGACCGTGGGCATTTACACTACCATAATGTTTCCGATTCCAAGTCACCATAGGATAATGACAACAAACGATTGAAAAATCCTCATCAAGGAAATCAAACATTTTTTGTTTGAACGTAACTTCCTTTATCTGCGTTATCTGTGTAAAGTATCCTAATAAACGTTCTGAACTTTTATCATGATTTCCTAAAATCAAGAATTTAGTACCATTTAGTTTTCCTATTATCTTTTTTGTTTGTTCAGGATTGGCGAAAGAAAAATCACCTATAATATAGACAGTGTCTTTTTTCTTAACCTTGTCATTCCACCTCTTAATAATTGCTTCGTCATTGAGAATAACCTTTTCCTCATCATCAAGATTTTCATCTATACCAAAGGCCTTTAATCTTCCACCACAATGTTTCAATATATTCTTGTGTGAAAAATGTGTATCAGACGTAAACCATATATTATTCATTCTTACTATTGTTTAATTTTGATGGTGCAAAGGTACAACAATTTTATATTAAGACCAAATATTTTTAGTTAAAAAATATTAAGTTATATCTTATTATAAGGAATAGTGACTTCTTTTAAGAAATGAAAACCATTTTTCGTCTCTTGGTCTATCAAATCTCTGAAAATATCATAAAACATACTGTCTACCATACCTCCGTTGAAATATATTGTGTCGTTCATTATGGTTATTTCAGAACCCTTCTTAATCTGTTTGTCAAAACCTTCGACACCGACATCCTTTACGACTATAAAACGTTTGTACATATTAAAAAATTAATTTATTTATAATTCTCTGCAAGTTTAAGAATACTTTCAGAATATTCTTTGTCTATTTTCTTCCAATCGACACAAGGTCGCTCACCGTCCTCATATATAAGAGGCACACCAACATTCCTATCGTCAATGGATAACACACCGTATGCCTTTGGGCTGTCTGTCCATTTACTTTGTCCTGGTTCCTTACCTACACCGTAAATTGGAATATCTCTGTCTTTGAACCACTTGATTGCAGCATCAAGTTCCTTGCCACTGCGCATTGTATCAATAATCAAGCCTACTCCATTGTCAGTCCATTTCTTAAGCGTCTCGACACAGTGCGGTGCATCCTTGCCCAACTTTGGATAATGATGGAACACCACTGTACCATCAACATCAATACAAATAGGCAGTTTCTTGCCAACTAAATCTTTTATTTCATCTTTAAGATGCCTTGCATCTCCTATTTTATTTGTCATTATTTATTTATCTTATTACTCTTTCAATTAACCATTGTATACAAACATTTTCTCGACTTTAGTACTCTGCTTACGTCCGGTTTTTGTCGTGCCCATTCCATCTTTCTTCTTTTTGCTCCATACGCATTTGAAATCGGATGGTGCATCATATTCACAGACATATACCTTATAGCCTCTAATCGATTGTTCTCTCACCCAACCCCAAAATAATTCAGTATCAAAGTCACTCAAATACTTACGGGTGGCAAAATACGGAGGATCACAAAATAGAACTACATTAAATGCGTCGCCCTCATTATTAAACTTCAAATTACGATAGTCTTCGCAGACAAATTCAGTCGTGTCAAGGTTTTTGAACCCTTCCAATTGTTTCATCAGTCCGTTGTACGCCTCTTTTACGTGGTCTTCATTTTTCTTTGGATTGAACTTTGCATAACCATTGAAAAATGCACCTCCGTATGACAAAGCAGCACCGACATAACCAATCTCGGCATATGAATACTTGGCCGATTTATCGAGAAAACTACGTTTTACATCACTATACTCCTCTTCTGTAACATGGTCATTTATCAGTCGAGGAAGCAATGTCCCTTTTAATTTATGACTTTGTAAAGATTTCCAAAGACTTACTACATACAGATTGTTATCATTCGCAATTTTCTTCTCAAGAGGAATTTCGGACACTACGTTCATTCCTCCACCGAAAACGTCCACAAACAAAGTATTTTCATTCGTCCCTTCCATTAGAATAGGAAGAAGTTCCTTCATGAATTTTCTTTTACTACCACAGTATCTCATAAAATTAATCTTTAATTATACAAAGGAATGCTCTCATTCGTTACATAGTATGATGGCAAGCCTTCTTGAACTACCCACAAGCTAAAGACTTGTGGGATTCCGACTTCATCGGGGAATGCTTGCGAGCAAGTCTTACGCCCCCTCCATCGGTGTAATCGACAGTTCCTGCCGATATGTTTCTTATTCCTTCCTCAAGGATGTTCTTTGCTGCATTCAAGTCTCTGTCTATCAGCTTGCCACAATTAGGGCAAGTGTAGTAACGGTCAGACAAAGTCAAGTCTTCCTTGACATAGCCGCAATAATGGCAAGTTTTTGAGGATGGATAGAACCTTCCTATCTTGGATAGGGTCTTTCCATACCACTTAGCTTTGTATTCCAACATTGTGACGAACGCGCCCCAGCTTGCATCGGAAATAGACTTTGCAAATCATCCATTTCGTCATTCAAACGTTTGCACTCCTTCTCGGCAGCTTCTCGGTTCATAAATGCAGCAACAGGAAAACTCGTCTGTGAATCATAGATTCCTTCACTTTTTATAAGAATATAGATTTCTTGCATATGTTTATTAATTAATTTCGATTACGAGTGCAAAGATACTGAAAATATACGTAACAACAAAGAAAAATAAGTTATTAATTGTTAAAACAACGATTTTTCGGTAATATCTTAACAGTTCCATCACAATTGCATAACTCAGATAGCTCAAATGCCATCTTGTTATTAGGCTTGCAAACAAAACCAACATTGTTCTCGCTACTTACAGAACCGTCGTATATTATGTAATACATCTTAACATTAAAAACCTCTTGAGCCTTCCTACCTTTGTTGAAAGCTGATATTCTATCTTCTATCAGACTTCTATTTGAATTTCCCAAGAAAAATGATATGGGTTTTATCTGTAATGTAAATTGCAACTTGCCGTCTATGTAACAAAAACGGTCAATACCATACAACGTATCAGCATCGCCACAAGGTTTAATTGTTTTAAGACCTTTTTTATTAAACATTTCATCCACGATGTTTTCGACAATGTGTCCATCATATGTTTCGTGTATTGTATGACCTACTGTGACATTCAGACAGTCAACGAAATTTACATTATCGTCGGGATATCTCTTACAGATAGTATCATACAAATATTTCGCATTATCTATTATTTCCCATTCCGTTCGTCCACGATGGTAATCATCAATATTGATACTTCCACTTGTTTTCTTTCCATCATTAATGTATTTTTCGTAGAAATCCTTATATGATGATGGTTTCAGTTTCTCGAATAAATAAGAACAATCACCGACATATTTCCTTGCCGAATATTTTTTCCATTCTTGATTGTATTTTTTAAGTTTTATCTTACTTTTGACAAACTCTTCATTTGTAATGAATAAACTCACGTTGTGTCCATTTGTATTCTTGTTACAAATGTACTACTTTTTTCTAATATAAAAGTAAAAAACCAGTACTAATGTAATGGTTTAATTAAAATTAACATGATGTTTATCCTTTTAATGCATTCATTTATAAAATCATTTTCAATTTTAGTATTTTTAATAATATACTGTTCCTTTCCACATTTAGGACAACCTTGTGGTTTCGTAGTACATAGATGATTATGAGGGGTTTGCCAAAATTCGCCGTGCTCAGGACAAATGATGCAAACCTTGGCTTCTGTATTCTGATATACAGCTTTCGAGTAATCGTACTTATTACCATGTACTTTAAATGCTTGTTCGTATAAACCAATCAGTATTCTTAGTGCGTTTTATGGCGGTTTCTTTTTTAGCACAATCAGGACAATTTTGTCTTTGATACATATGTGCGGTAGGAGTCATCCAAAATTCACCATGCTCCGGACAAATAATACAGACTTTTGTATTGGCATTTATATAGTCTACTTTTGAATAGTCATATTTATTATTATGTATCTTGTTGCTTTTTTCAATAAATTTTTCTTTCGTCACATTGTAAAACAATATTCTCTAATTATTTTTAACAAATTAAAATTCGCTTAAAAATTTTCTACCTTTTTTTATATTATTTTCCCTTATACCTCTTAAAATGTCATCCCTTACTGTCTCACTAAAGGTTGTTAAATAATCAATTTTTTTTCTCGTGGACTTTTTAAACACATAAAATATTGAAACATATGAACGACTGTGTTCTTGTTTCTTTATTTTACCGCTGATGAGTCTCGATTTTCCTTCAAGATAAAATGCATCAACACAGTCAAAGCCTATACTTTCAGCAAACAACCAAGATATTTCCGGTGAATTTAAAGTCTTACCTCCGGTAATTGTTCGTTGACATTTCCATACAAGGATTCCATTATCCTTTAGTACCCGATAAGTTTCCTTTAAAAAATGATAATAAGTTTCTATAAGATTACTCAAAGGATAAAAAGATGAAAATCGATTTGATGTAATATTTGAATTTTTATTACCATTACCCATAGAAGGACCTATGCTGATAACAAATGGTAAATCTACGTTACAACTGTTGATAGACTTATCATCAAAAGGAAAATCCCCCATTAATTCAAGTTTCTGAACATCATCCCTTATCGGGAATACATCCATTTTATATTTAGGCTGTGGTATCGTATATGTTTCTCTCTCCCCATAATCGTTAATCCATTTAAAGTCACCGTAGAAATTACCTTTTGAATATGTAGGATCTAATTCAAATCCTTTATTATCATTATATAATTTCATTATATCAGCTAAAATTCTATGCTGATCAGTATTAATATTTTTAATTACTCCTTTGCTTGTTGCCATTTTATTAAGATATATTATATTTACAAAGTTAATTATTCACTTATATCAGATGAAATTACCAATCGGTAATTGTCCTTATTATTACGAGTATACTTAAAACCACGCAAAAAATCCTCAATATACATTCGTTTCCTGCCTTCCAATTGGATTTCCTTGATTAACAATACTTTTTCTACTTGGTCTCCAAAGGCAACCCTTATGTAGGTTTTTCCATCGCATTCAGTTGGATACCAATTTACCCCTTCACTTCCATCTTCAAAATTAGAGATAAATTCATAATCCCATATCTTTGCATTAAGTACATCACATTGGGTATTCTTGCTGTCATCAATCACATATATTTTGCAAGGCAATCCATTAGAAGTCGATTTGAACAATCTATCTATCTCTTCCATCGACAGCCTAAGCCACCCATCCCAATATTTCTTTGTGATTTTAGGGGCAACCAATATATCACGTTTAACACCTATATTCGGTTGTCGGCCTATACGTTGACTTGTTATGGACACAAGACGGAATATATTAAGTGAACCCATCGTAAAATCTACGCATTTATCAGACAACTTCTTGAAGAGACTGTCATAAGTTTCATCATCGTTTATATTAACAAACATACTGTTAATTATATCTCCACGATCAATTTTATCGGATAATTTAAACGCTGTTAAACCTGTCTCTTTAAAACCTAATCTAATTGCCCAATTGATAGGTGCCGCACCACGAAGGAAAGGCAAAATCGAAGCATGTACATTCATTGCCCTACCGTCAACTAATGACAGTATCCTATCGCTTAATTTCTTATATGAAATAACACAATAATACAAGTTATTACCGAAATCAGACTTATCATCTTTTATATTTTCCAAAAAATAATACAATTCGTCATCGTTGGAAGGAATGCAACAAGGGATACCATTTGCATCTGCTATATCAGCAATTCTCTTGTCATTGTAAACCGCCTTATCATTCGAAGTAACAACACCTTTCACATTGTACTTTTCGTTCTCGATTAACGCTTTAAGGGTAGGTATTCCGAAATCACCCGACGAAAAGAACACGACATTAGTTATATCATCAAAGCCAAACATCTCGTTATCAAAATTATCCATTTTCAATCCCCTTTATTTCAAATTCTTCATTAAAAATACAGTCATAACCCTCATAATTAAAGTGGTAATCCATTTCGGAAGGTTTTTCTTTATTATACAAAGAATATATCAACGAATGATAAGGCAATGGAACCGATACCATTTTCTCTTCACCGTTTATTAAATTCTTCTTCACATAAAAATCCACCTTGTGATGTTCACTATCTTTTGTCGAAAACGTATATCCGTTGAGTATAAACAGTTCTACGTGTACTATCAAATCCAGTTTTTCCTTTATTGTTTCAGCGATGTAATCAATCTCGCAATAGGAATTAGGTGTCTCATAAACAATTTCATCACTATTTAATGAAACTATCTTCCAATCGTGTGATTTGGCATATATTTCAAGCAACTTATACATCAGATAAGTATAATACTTTTCGACTTTAATGTGACGCTTTGGATTCATTTTACCAAAGAGTACTTGTCTTGTATACTTACTTTCCTTAATATAGTCAAGATTAGTGAAATTACCTATGAAATCCTCATAAGTATCAGCACCTAATACAATATCCTTATCTACTTTGCGCAAGATTTGGAAATTCGCTTTTTTCAAATCAATTGATACAAACTTCTTGCTTACATTTGATTGGTTGTAAATATTATTCGAAGTTATCGATTCCTCATTTTTGAAATTGTAACAATCTATTGGCATTGTGTTAAACTTCTTAAACGCCTCGCTGTTCAAGACAGTCATTATAATATTATCCCTAATTTGATAATAATCATCAAGGAACTTATTAAAGTTGCCGTCAAATTTGTCGGCTATCAATTTCAAGAGTTCGTTCCATTTAGTCAACGACTTATACTTCTCTTCATATTTTTTTAGATGAAAATTAAATATCTCCTTAGTAATTATCGGTATCGGTAACTTATAGTCGCTGACGAAACGTTGGGTCAAAGGCTTATATTTCCATTCTTTCATAAGGCTTTTATTTATTTTATTTCTATGCAAAAGTACGAATAAAAAACGGAGAATTATAAAATCCTCCGTTAAAAATCATTAATTGCTGAGGCTTACTTGCAAATCAGGAGGTAAAACCTCAAACTGCTCCTCAGCAAAATTTTCAAGATACTTTCCAAAGGCGAACTTACTTCCCTTGTCGAACTCACTCATTACGACAACACCGCAGTCTTCATCAGTGAACAATACAACGATGTCTTTACCATCTACCTTGTTCCTTCCTAAATAAGGATATATTCTGTCTTCCATATTACTTTCACTTATTATTGATTACTTTATTCAAAGTCATAGAAACTACCTTTCCGTTCGCATTAGGGTACTTTTCCTTAACGGATGCCATAATAGGTTTCATATCTTTCATTGAAAGAATATAATCTTCTCCTTTTGAAACCATGTACGCAGTTATAACGCCACTTGTATACTCAGCTATCTCCTCATCGGATGCTTGCTTAGGGGTATATGACTTTATTATCTCAAGTTCTTTCTTCTCCAACTCTGCCAAGTCGTTTCTTCCTCCCTTAATGTACTGTTGAATGGAATCTTCTCTCTGTGAAGCCATCTTAAGAAGTATCTTTACTTCATTTGCTTCATCCAATTCGACTTTATTATGTATTGCATTAACGAATTCGGTCTTGATTAATTTCAAGACATTTAACAAGTCAGTCTCTCTATTTTTGAGTGCTGACGCAATCATTTCATCAATCTTGTTATTTATCATATCCGTTTTATTAAAAATTATCGATTATTTGAATATTGCATTTCTTTGTCATTTCCTGTCGGCTTTTCAATCTTCTTCCTTATTGCCATAACTTACATCTTCATGAAGAGCTGTACTCAAAGGGCGAATTCCCTTACATTTCATCAGCCGAAATTTTTCCAATATATAATGTAATCCTTTTATTTTTTCTTTTCCAATTATCGAAATTGTTTAATCTGTTTTAAAAGTTCGTCCCTTGTAATTTTTGGCTTGTTGTAAACGAATTTCATTGCCCATTTAAGACATCTCTTTACGTCAGCAGACGGAGGTATCCCTAACGCCTCCATTACGTCATCACCATTGATAGGCAATTTATAGTCAAACATTGAAATACCTTTCCCCTCAAGTTCTTTTGCCTTTTCCTTGATACGTTGAACCTGATGTGGCATACAATACTGTTTATCGTGCGACTGATTGTCAGCATCTATCAAGTCAAGGCAATTTATGAAATTCTTTCCAGTTTCATATTCGAACTTAAGCAATGAACTATCCTTCATCTTTGATATATCATCACCGAAACATTTCATTCTCATATGGTTCTTCACGATTACTTGAATCAAACGGATGAAATCATTCGAATATTTCAGCCTCCTAAGAATAGTATCGCACATATCAGCAGACACTATCTCATGCTGATAAAAATGGACTGTGCCGTCTTCGTCAACCGTCCTTGTCTTAATTTTCCCTATGTCGTGCAACAGTGCTGCCATTCTTAGTTCTAACGTTGGCGACGTGTTGTCTAATACCATCATCGTATGTTCCCATACCGTATTGTAATCATGGTACTTATTCTGAGTTAAATCATAGGTATTGACTAACTCAGGTATCACATACTTCATCGCACCTATGCTCTTGATGGTATTCATCGCTATCGACGGCTTACGAGTAAGAAGTATCTTATCGAGTTCATCGCTTATGCGTTCTTTTGTTATTATTTCAAGCCTATCGACATTTCTAACCATTCCGGCGAAGGTTGATTCATTGATTTGCCACCCAAACCTTGAACTAAAGCGGATGCAACGTAGGATTCTCAAAGGGTCGTCTTGATAAACGGTGTCAGGGTCAGATGTAACCCTTATGATGTGTTTATCAATGTCATTCAATCCATTACCCGTAACATCCTCTATCTTTCCACAGTCTATACTATAATAGAGGGCATTAATCGTCAGGTCACGTCTCATTGCGTCCTCGTAAAGAGTACCATACGATGTAACGGGATTTCTACTGTTCTTATCTTTGTATTGCTCCTTTCTGGTCTGTACAGCTTCTAATTCAATATCAGGAAATTCCTTCAATTGAAACATTGAAGTACCATATGTAGGATACAGTACCGGTTTATAAATCAGGAAATCATTATTATATAACCAATTTGCCAAATTAATACCTCCGGAAGGTAATGAAACTACAAGGTCAATATCCTTTATCTTATTACCCATAACGAAATCTCTGACAGCACCTCCAACCACATATGTGTTACCTATAAAGTCACTACCATTGAGGATATGTTTTAGGTAATAGCAGATTTCTAAAAATTTATCTTTTGTCATATTCCTAATTGTCGTTTACGGATTCGAAGAAGCAAATCATTGACCTTACTTACATCAATTTTTTCAGGTAAACTTGACTGTTCAACAGCCTCGTTCATTTCCTTTACCTTTTCCTCCAATTTGTTAATTAATTCATCGTACTCATATTGGTGATTACGTATTGACAGTAAGAAATCACGGTCAATATTCGTCCTATCGACTTTAACACCTTCACCCTTTGCAATTTCGATACCCATATTAACTAAACGAAAACTATGGGCCATATTCTTTGCGTCATAGTTCTTATTTAAATTACTTTCATAACGGACGGGATTACGATTCTTCTCCCAATCTTTATATTCCTTGTAATCTTTACAATGGCTACTAAAAGCATTCTTATTGTACGTCATATAACACACTGGTTTCTCATCCTTTGCCACCGATGATAGACGTAATTCATTAGATGTACCTTTTTCGTTCACGATACCCTTATAACCGATCGGTCTTTGTTCATGATACCAATCACGTAAGGCAAACATATCGTCAAGATGATAAAAATCCATTATGAATTCAACCATATTACACATATGGCATTTTTTCAAGTCTTCTTCTAACTTTAATTTTTCACCATCATCAGTAGTCTTTTTCATCTTTGTTATGATATCGGTCGTTGAATATATACCAATATTGTCGTATGCCCGGTATAATTCCTCGATATGAATGTTCTCATTAAGAAAATGATTACCCCAATCATAATATACTCCTATTGTCTCTATCATATTAGGAATATTTACAAGACCACAATATTTCTGTTTCAAACCACGATAGTCAAGCCAATTTTCAATCTTTGTGCTACCTTGCTTATAAAATGTATAACAGAAATCAAGAACTGTCTTACGTTCTACAATAGGTTGAACAATCTTTTTATTAAGTCCTCGTGCCTTGTGTACCTGTGATTTTGCGTAGCCGAAAAAAGCATCAAAACATTCCTTTGTAACAAATTCATTACGATGTTTCTTAATTTCTGTCATAATAGGATGCTCATATAGGACATACTTGTCATCAACAAACAAACTTTCCAAGACAGTCGGATTTGACTTCAACAATAGTCGCATAAACTTATTGAGTTCCATCCAGTCGTCATCACCCTTGGCATCCTTTATTTCATCTTGATAGTCAAACCCAAGACCTAACAATTGTTCCGCTGGTGCCATATATACGCCACCGTGATCTTCATCTGAGGAAAGGGTGTTTATTCCCTGACTAACAGAACCCCTCACGAACTCATAAAGAAGGAGTCCCTTCTTTCTGATATCTTCAAATGTATATTTTTTCATTACTTTTTATTGAATTTTTCCATTAATTTAGAAATATCGTCTTTATTAATCTCTCTGTCTACTTTCTTGGATGACTTCTTCTCTTTAACATCCTCGGTTTTACCGTTATACTTACGGTCATAATAACTTACTCGTTCACTAAGACACAAAGGACACTCATGACCTTGATAATAAAGACGGTGTATAGCACAAAATTTCTTGTCCATTATTTTATTTTATTAATCGTTTGGATTACCTTTAATTGTTGTCTTCAACTCACTGATGGCAATAGTCAAAGCATCTATCTTTTGATTCTGCTTATCGACTAACGAAGTGTATTTCTCCAATGCCTTGGTATTCCCCTTGATGGCATCGGTTAGTTTTTGTAAATCTTTACTATCCATAGTTTTAATTAATATTTAATAAATTATTCCTTTATGTATGCAAAGATACTAATATATTTTATTATTACCAAATATTAATAGTTAAAGGTTCTTAATTGAAATGTATAATATTAAGACCTATATTAAGGTAAGAAGATAATTTAACTTATGAGAGGGAATATTTACTTGATATTTGACGAGGAAAACGAAAGGTATAAAATCGGGATTACTAAGAATAGCGTCGATAAAAGGCTGAAAAATTTACAGACAGGTAATTCCTCTATTTTGACTGTCAAAGGAACATACACAACAGATTATATGTATCGAATGGAAACATTGATTCATAATCATTTCAGACATTGCAGAATAATGAACGAATGGTTTGAATTGTCGCAAACTGATGTCGATAACTTTTCGACTACCTGCAAATATTACGAAAATATGATATATTCTTTAAAAGATAATCCTTTCTTTTGTAAAAATTTACGTTAATCTTTCATGATATCCAAATTCTTGAGCATTTGCTTGATTGCCCTTTGTTTTAACTTCTTGGCTATTATGTCACCGTGGCATCTTTCTCCCTTCCCGCAAAAACATCCAATATATACGGTGTCATATTTAAGATACGCATTGAACATTTTATCCCATTCTTCCTTAAATCTCTTGTCTTTCTTTATCATCACATCGAAATAAGGTTCATACAGATCAATTGCTTCATCCCTTGTTTTTACCTTTATTAAATTTTTAAACTTAGATTTACTTTTAGGAAGAAATGTGAATGGATTCCCCATTATATTAGGACGGCAAACTTTAAAAACATTTTCACCATCATGCTCCTCACTTGTTAAACAATATCTTATTATTTCAGCCATTATACATTATTTTAAAAAGAAAATTCTTACCAAAATATTGTAATGTAACAACATTATGGTAAGAATTAAATTTAATTAGATACGTTCATTTACTTGTTCTCAACAAAAATTACAACACGATTCCAATTGTTATCTGAATAAAGCTGCTCAGTATCACCAACACCAAGCACATCGATACGGTCAGGATCGATGCCATACTTATTAACAATAACCTTCTTCACAGCCTCAGCACGGCGAACTGACAATCTCTTGTTATAGGATGCGCTACCAGTATTCTTATCAGCATAGCCCTTCAAAGTAACTTTCAAGTCAGTATTCTCCTTCAACATACGTACTGCATTGTCAAGATTTGCCATCTGTGTTTCATCGACCTTTGAACTATTAAGTTTGAATGATACAACATTGCCCAATGAAGATGAACTCTCTACATAGACAGTATCTACTGTATTGATTGCATTTGTCTTAGCCACCTTATTTGCTGCTTCGAGGCTTGACTGCAAGTCAGCAATCTTTGCGTTAAGAGCGTCAATTTCAGACTGATTATAAAGCTTTGCCTTATTAAATGAACGTGTGCCATTTGAGGTCTTAAAATGATATGTGACACCTACTGTCAGTTGTGCGACAGCACTACGTGAGTCAAACTTCACATTAGTTGCCGACAAATCATAAATAACCGCAGGACGAAGCATTACAGTAAATGCCTTACTCAGATTATAATTGAAATTGAGTCCCGCTTTGGCAAGCAATGCATTATGAGTATTGTCGTATAGGAAAGCTCCGTAACCAAGACCTGCGAGAGCTTCAACTTCAAACTTTCGAGGATTGACCTTATAACCGAACAATGCATTCGACAAATTTACTCGTGGTGTAAGATAAACACTAAAGGCATCAAATGCCTTTGCGCCACAAGAATGGGATGCCTTACTCTCCCAATTTCGGAGACCGTTGATGTTTGTATTACCCTCAAGTGTTACACCAAAAATAGGGGTAATCTCCTTATTCAAAAGGATTCCTGCGACAGCACCCTGTGGGGCATTCCAATCGTGAAGGTTGGTTTCTACGCCACCGACAACACCTACTGATGTGTTATCAAAAAACTTTGAACTTCCACTGTAATTACTCTGTGACTGTGCTGAGGCCGTCACGATGCTGCACAAGGCAGCCATAATCATAAAAATAAACTTTTTCATTTTTTAAAATTTAATTTATTTAAGTTTAAAATAATTTATCGTTTAATATTCCAAATCGGGTCACTTCCTCCTCCTACAAGAACATCGATGTTTGCGCCTTGCTTATTGGCAACGGTCTCAATCCATTTCAAATTAATGAATTGTCCAGCAGAAAGATTCATTTCCTCCATATACGCCTTATCAGCCTTCGCCTTCTGTCTCTCAGCTTTCTCACGAGCGATCTGTACCTCATATTCACGCTCTTGTGTCTGTTTTGCTTGTACCACCTTTGCGGTGCGATTCATTTCGTTAAGCTGCTCTTTATTCGGTGTTGCCTTACCAATGATAACCTCCTTGATAATAACAGGCATTTCCTTCTTTTTAGACAAGGCTGCGACATAATTCTGCATCTGCTGACGTATCTTATTGTCAATATCATTAAGTACTGCACGATTTGACATCAAATCGAATGGACTATGTTGTGAAATATGGTCTCGAACAAGGTTACAGAAATAATTGTTGAGATTCGTATCGAACCAATTCTCGCCATAGTTTTGCAAAAGAATTGGTGACTTACCTTGCTCAATCTGTGTAATAATTACCGTGTGGAAATCAAGAGGTGTATTATCGTCACTGAACAAATCATCCAAGGCAATTTCATGACGAACTGGGACAATTTTGAAATAATAGCCACTTGTTGACCACCAACACCAAGTAAGTCCTGTCTGAACAGCATCCTTCTCTACACCACCGTGACCGAAGAACCAAGGTTTCTTCACCATTACGGCTTCCTCATCAGCATCTGGTGATACACTATGACAAGAGGTGAAACCTAAAATTGACACCAACAATAGTGTCATAAACATTAGAATTTTTCTCATAGAAATATTTATTATTTGTTTAACGAGTGCAAAGGTACTACATTATTTCCAATAAACAAAATTATTTTTCCTTAAAAGATGTTAATAATTTTTCCATATTGTCTCGACCTTTACTTTTGGCCTTTTGTCTCCACTGATAGTATTTACCTCGAATTGACTTTTTGTAAATCCATTGGAAAGTAACTTATCATACAATGGATTGTCATAGCCACTAATTAATATCTTTGCTTTAGAGGCAATACAAGCATCAATAAGTTTTTTGTGAGTCTCATCGTCCATATCCTCAGCATATCTTGCCGATGTTCTCGTAGATTGGACATATGGAGGATCTAAATACAGAAAAACGTTCTCCGTATTATATTTCTTAACTAATTCGATACCGTCCTTATTGGTAACTATTACTCGACTTAGCCTTTGATGTAACTCGGGTAACCTATCAATACAAGACAGCATATCAGACACGCTCTTTGCCATTCCTCTTCTTATAATGGGATTAATACTAAATCCTCCCACACCGTTATGGCTTGTGTGGTTTACATAGAAGAAATAAAATGCTCTTAAAACAATGTCAAGTTCATCTTTCTTTAATTCCTCTCGGCATTTCTGTCGCATATATTCGTTATATGTCGCTAAATTACATAATCGTTCGAATTCGTTAAAAAGTACCTTATCTGATAATACTTTATACAAAGAATACACATTATGTTCTTTATCATTATAAATCTCGCATACCTTATCAGGTAAATCCGCAGACAAACCCATTGTGTATGAGCCACCGAAGGGTTCAATATACATATTATAGCTATCCTTCGGTGGAAAATATTCGAGAAGTTTATTATAAAATGTGCCTTTCGAGCCAAAATAACGAATTGGCTTAAATACTCTGTTATTTGCCATATTTATTTATCTTGCCAAATGATATTTACCTAATAATTCACGGAGATAACGATTTTTCTCACCTCCTATTTTCTCCAACCACTCGTCATACTTTTCATTAGACATCGTGAACATAAATGCCATTACGTCACTATGCCCGCTGAGAAAATCAGGATATTTGACTTTATCGAATACTCTATCATCTACCAATACGGAGATGCAAGTCATTGCGTTATTCAAATCCTCTTCAAGAAAAAGAGAACGATGAATGCCATTTCTTGCCAGATCAGATTCGAGAGCTTTTAATTCGTTGACAGTTCCGCCATTAAGTAGTATTATGGTTTTATCCCTATTCGCCCATATGGAATACTCTTCAGTATCGCTATAAGAATTCCCATATTCCACGATAGAATGAGCAGATTGTATACCTTTATCCAAAGGTGATAGATGTCTTTCCACAAAGCAGTACATTCTATAAGAATGTTGTTCCTTTTCTGTCATATTTTTAAATTTTAATTGAACTTATCACTATTTATTAAAAAAGATATTTTCACATGTTAAACGAGACAATCAAAAGACAAATAGATGATATGCTACGTTCACAAATGAATGAAGCTATAATTCGTAACAAGGTACGAAATGTCGTGAAAGAAGAAGTATATAAATACACGAATAAAATAATCTCTGAGGCGAATGATGACGTGGATATGAAACGCAAAGCCGTAATGAATATGCTTAAAGATGACAAGTTCAACCACGCCGAATTAATGAGGCATATTTACCATCCACGTGACAAGGGCGAAGAGGACACCTATCGTTCGTTGTTCTCAAAGAAGGCAACAGGTAAACCAGATGCCGACGGCGTTGTTCGTCATTTCACAGACCAAGAAATAACAAAACTGTATGAATTATTACGTGAAAAATAATTTTAAGGTGTAGTATTTTAAATGCTACACCTTATTTCGTCTACTTATCTCCCTCGTACTTCCATATATGTACGTTGTCAAGACAAGTGTATTTCCCTGGTTTAATTCCTACCATACAAAACTGATGTAAAATTTCCTCCATATCGGTTATATGTTCAACAAAGAAGGCATCAAGTTCTTCCAAGTGTTCCTGTATTTCCTTTTCGCAGATTGCACCCATAGGGTCTTCCCTTGTCTCAGCGATTACTTTATTCTGATAACCCAATATTGCTGCCATATCTTCCCATATGGAAGACAGTCCGCAAGCCCACAATACGTAATTGTCGACACCGTAGTGTCTTTCATCTATTTTCTCAAACCTCAATGTCTTTAGAAGCTTGATGTGTTCGTCTGTTAATTTAATTGAAATTTTCATAATTTTTTAATTTATTATGTGTTTTTTTTAAGATACTTCTCACCTTATACGATGGTACGTTCATTTCATCTGCAATGGACTCAACTGTCTTTGGGAGACAACCTATCCCATAATTCTTGGTAATGACATTTCTTTCTGTTTCGTCTAACTTACTTAAAAGAAAATCGACAAAACTTTTGGTGTATTCATTGTTTATACCATCACTAACATTATCAGTAGCCGTCTTTTCATTAAAAAGTCTATCGGTCTCACAGAGATTTAATTCATTGTCATCATTATCATTTTCTATTGAATAAGGTCTTAATTCATCAAGGTCGCTTGGGTCACTAATTTGGTAATTATACTTCTTACGTAAGATTTCTAACAATTCATCATTGGTGGGTTCTCTATCATATTTGTTTTCAAACCACCTCCTAGCTTTAGGTACATACAAATTATGTTTATTGGCATTGGGACGTTTTACGATATTATCATAGCTATTATGATAATCCTTGACGTATTTCCTTATCCACCATACTGCATATGTAAGAAAATTGTTATTACTATTAATATCAAATTTCTCGATTGCTTCCAACAAGCCTAAATTTGCCTCGTTTACTATATCGAGTAAATTACTCCCTTGAGACCACTTCTTCGCAAATGATATAATAAAACGTTGATTACATTGAATTAATTTATTTATTGCCTCCTGCTTAACCTGATTGTCGGTACTATGGGCTAATCTTAAAAGTTTCTTCTGTTCCTGAGGACTTATTACATCATAGTTTCTTATATCTCTGATGTATGCCTCAGTTATCCCCGTATAGTTAATGTATCTTCCACTATGAGTTTTACAGTCAACAATCATGTATCATAAGTGTTTAATTATTTTTTCCTAATTATCGTAATGGTCTTATTGCCTTCATCCTTAGGTTTCAATTCAAATACGGCATTATCACCGACAAGTTCAAGAAAACGATAAAATACCCCCTTTGAATACTCTTTTCTTGCATTCTCACGGCCTCGCAATGTCAATACGACCTTTACTTTAAAACCATTTTCAAGAAACTTCAATGCAGCCCGAGCCTTGGTCTCCAAATCATTATCAGCGATATTTGCCTTCAATTGAATTTCCTTCAATGTCGTGGTGTTTTTGTTACGAGATTTCTCTCTTTTCTTCTGCTCCCATATGAACTTGGAATAATCGCACAATCTGAGAATAGGAGGATTCGCAGATGAATTGATTTCAATAAGGTCAAGGGACATTTCTCTTGATATCTTTTTTGCCTCGGACAAGGACATTACTTGGTTAAAATCATTCTCGCTCGTCTCTGAACTGTGTTCTTTATAGATTACACGTACAGTATCATAATTACGAATGTCCTCGTTAATCTTATAGTCTAATTTTTTATTGCTTCTTGTATTAGTAGGTTTCACCGCCATAATAAACTTTATTAAGATAATTCTTTTCCAATATTTTTTTTCTCTCCTCGATTCTTTGCTGTTTTGTCGTTTTCACGTTCTCCTTTATCCATTTGTCAGTCAACGGTCTAAGTACTTTTGCACATTCTTCCGAATATGTAAGTTGCTCATAATCGTAAACGTCAATATCAAGATCTTTCGTACATTCCTCCAAGATTTTAAGACATTTGTCACGTTCGCCATTGCCGTCAACTTTTGTAGCCCCAACAATTGTTGTAATAACTTTCTTTCCCTTGAATTCGGCATTTGCTGTAGTCAAACAATTTGTCAACGCCTCATAGTCGATAGTCACGTTACGACTATCATTATACTTACTAATATACATCAATGATATTGTCGGCTTGCCTTCTTGTTTCAACGTCAAACGTTTACCAAGTCTTCGATTATCACGATACGGTTGTTTGTCATTCGCTTCATCGACATATGGGTATTTTCTTGCCATTTTTCCTTGAAAACCACTTGCGAGCGAACAAGCTGTAGATGTTCCCAACAAGACAACATCATATTCATCCGTAAAGAAAATAGGGTCTTTATCCTTAATAAGTTGCATTATTCAAAGTAATTAATTGGTCATAGAAGCCGAGATGTGTCTTGTGTGTGACTTCCTTAAGTTTATCATACGTCATCCAACGATAACTATCAATCTCATAACAACTGCCGTCGTCTGTCAAATTCGAATGGCAAGTATTCGGATCAATATCAGGATAATGTAATCCGAATGCAATCGTAGTCTTATGACTATTTTGTAATACGCTACCCAATGGTATCAAACTCTTGACCATTTCATCGGTAAGGGTCAAACCTGTCTCTTCCTCAAATTCTCGCACCGCAGTTTGAGACCAATTCTCATTGCCTTCGACACCACCCTTCAAGAACATCCACAAATAGCGACTATTCCAATGATTACCACCAGGATGTCCTACGAAAAATTCCATTTCACCATCATCATTTACTCGATATGGTATAATTCCTGCACTATAATTCATTACTTAAAATTATTTGATTTCTTTAATTTGGTCAATAGTTTTATCTCATCATTATTTAATTCTGATGGAAATTGCTGTCTTATGACAACCTTAAGGTCGCCCCTGTTACCGTTAGGCTTAGGCAAACCTTCGCCTTTTATAGTGATAAAGTTGTTATTAGGCGTACATTTGTTCACGTGGCATTTGACCTTCTTACCATTGATGTGAACGATGTCGATGTCACATCCTAACAAACAATCGATTAATTTAACATCTTCGTGTTTAATAATGTCGAAAGGAGAATCACTACTAAGATAGAAATTATCGACATCATTCGTAATATTATAAGTAAGATATAGATCACCACTGATACCGTTATGCTGCCCCATATTACCACTGCCTCGTTTTACGTATTCCTTGTTGCAATCAGTAACAAACGGTATGTCAATGTTCATTGTAATGGTATTTTCTACGACACCTGTTCCTCCACAATGAGAACAGCCGTTTACGACAGTCTTACCTGTTCCTCCACAATGAGAACATTCGTGACGAGTTTCAAAGTATCCACCTGGCATCACACGTCTCTCAACTTCGACACCTGTTCCATTACAGAAGGGGCAATCATTGTATTTGCCATACTTTCCAAGACCACTTCCACCACATTGAGGACAAGCTTGTTTCAATTTAAAATTAATCTTCTTAGTTCCTCCCTCATAAAGTTCCTTTAAAGTGATGTTTATTTTAAGCCTTTTATCGCTTCCTCGTTGTTTCGTGCTACCTTGTCGAAAACCTCCGCTTTCGCCAAAAGGATCATTGAAAGGATTCGCTGCGTTTGCGTAACGACGTAATATCTCATCAATGTCACTGTCTCCCTCATAACTGTCATAACCGTTACCATCGACAGAGCCATACATATCATATCTTTTACGTTTCTCAGTATCATTCAACACCGAATATGCTTCAGTAATTTCCTTGAATTTATCCTCAGCTTGTTTCTTTTCCTCGTCAGACTTGGAAGCAAACTTATCAGGATGATATTTAAGACATAATTTACGGTATGCCTTTTTCAATGCCTTAGAAAAACTGTCATTATCAAGTTTTTTATCAGAATCTGACAATCCTAATATTTTATAATAATCTTTCTTCATCGTTCTACCATTTATTGTTGCAAAGGTACAAAATTAAATCGTCAGAAGCAAATTTTAATTGTTAAAAATAATAAAAAAAATAGGTAAAGACTTAATTATTGATTTATATTTGTCTTTACCTATAACAGGAAATAAAATTTATACGTTAAATAAATTAGAATTCGTTTTCAAATAATTTCTTAAATCTATTCAACTTTTCTTTTAATGCCGCATTTTCATTTTCAAGTGCTGCCTTTTGATGATACAAGTCGCTATTTGCTCGCTGCATTTCTTCATATGCGTTTGTCAATGACTTGTTTTTCTCTATCAAAGAATTGATTTCTTCATCTGCATTAGCACACTTACATTTATTGCAAGTACCGTTACAGTTACAAGAATTAGAAGAAACGCAACCTTTATCTTCATCTTTATCTTCTACCTCGATGTTCTTTGACTGATGAACATCCAATGTTTTCTTACCATTCTCATACTTCTCCTCATCCTTGGATATCAACTCGCCATTCTTCCATTTCTCACAAACGGTATGAACGTTTGTCTGGATGTTTTTTGTCACTTCGTCCAAAGCCTTGAAAAATTCATCTCCAAGGACACTGTCACTAACCATTTTGTCAATAAAATCAATTGCCATAATTAAAACTTTTTATCTAATTTATTCTTAACACAATTTTTATGCCTATAAACATTATCTGACTAATTGTCAGTCATTATTTAAAATTTTTCAAGGCATTCCTGTAAAATCTGTCATTAATGACAGTTCTCTTACAATTTGGTATTACCGAAAAAAATTCTTTCATCTTGTTTCTCGGCATTTCAGAATGAGTAGCCAAGTAATCAGATGATTTTTTTAACATTACCCTATAATCAGCATCATTAAGCAATTCCTTAACTTCATCCAACGCCTTGCCAATTATTGCTGATACCTTGTCGTTTATATCTTTCCTTTTATCGTCGACAATTAAATACTGCGATTCAAGGTCTAACATGTTACTCTTAACAATAGGCTTGTCCATTCCCATTTCCAACATCATTCTACTCGCAATAGCAGTCGCTTTCCTCAAATCTGATATCGCACCACTTGTACGTTTACTGTTTCCAAAGACTACCTCCTCAGCGACGTACCCTCCAAGAGCTATCTTGATGTTATTAAAATAATAATCATATGTCTTCATCGCCTTATCGTCTTCATCATCGTCTTGCTGCAAGAAACCACCTGTTCCACTCTCAGTTGCCATTGAGATTAACTTGGCAGGTACATTCCCGTATACTTTTGTATACACGACAAAATGCCCGCTTTCATGTACGGCACATAATGCCTGTTTATCATCTAGACTTGATTTCCTAAGATTATCAATTCTCAATTTGAGTTTTGTCTTAATTGAAGACAATAGATTACCATCAATATTATACGCTTTCATCTTAACATAGCCATTTGAATACGAATACTCCAAACTGTCTAAACTTTGTATCAGTTTCATCTCGGTAAGATGCTTTATTACTTCAGGCAGTCTTGACTTGACGATTTCTTGAATGCTTGAGAATACAGGTCTTGTACCATGTGTCGGGAATACACCTTCCTTATATATAATCTTGTTAATTGAGGAATCATACCGTATATCACATCCGATTTTCTCTTTGACCTCCTTGGAATAATTATCCAATTGCATTTGAATTATTCCCTTGAATGTCTTGCTTGAGAACGACGGATAAATTACATGAATGTTGCCAAGCCTTGCGATTTGTTCATTACGGAATCTCTCCTTCAATGCTTCCTTAATATCAACGACACTGATTTTCTTCGTCATCTTATGGAATTGATCAGGCGACATATCGGGATTAACATTGAAACTTACGTCATAAGCCTCATCAAGATTACCTATAACAAAAACAAGACTATTCTTGAAATTAAGGTCATAACCTTTACATGCGGAATGATAAAGGTCAAAAAAGAACTTTATCATTTCATCAATGGACATTGAATATAACTTCTCCTTTATCTCAACGTTGTCAGACTTATATTTACTTCCATTAATATTATTGTATATGCTAATTACCCGATCTATCAACCAAGGGTTAAATTCAACATAATCAGTTTTGTCATTACTATAATATATTTCTTCTGAAGATATGCTATCTCCTCCATTCATATCATACTTTTTAAAACAAGGCTGATCATTCTGTGCAAATACATCCATTATTGCACGTTTCTCATAGGCATTGGTGTTATCAATATAACCCTTACTGTTAAGCCACTTTCCGTCGACTAACTTAATAGGATAATTACTGTCCATTATTCGCTTCAATACAAGATATATCTTATAAACATCGAATAAAGTGCTTACCTCAGTCTTCTTATGAAGAATACCAGTATCCAACAATTCCCAAAATGGTTTCAAAGCACCCTTGTTGTCCTTCTCCTCCTTTTTCTTGTCAAGAGTTGCAGCATATTGAAATTCGTCATACACAATAATGCGATTGCTCTTGTTGTTACCTATGTTTTCTTCAATGTCGGTCTCAATTTCCCACGCATTTTTTTCATTAATGTCTGCGAAATTAAAATAAATCAAATCTTCCTCAAGATTAAGTAACTTAGCAATTGTACGAACAGAATCTGTCTTAGAACATCCACTCATTCCCCATAAATTCACGACACAAGGGCGAGACTGTAATTGTGGATAACAGTACCACGTCCTTACATTATTCATAATCTCGTCGATTTGTTCATCAACACCGATATATTTCTTTTTTAATGCGATAATCGCATTATCTATTATTTTATTCTTCTTACGTATATCATCAATATCAATATTCACCACGTTATTAAAAATATTAAAATTGTTATACTTTATTCTACTTCTTTAATACTTTACTATTTGTACTTCTTACCGTATATAAAATTCTAAGAAAAATTATGATTTTACTTAGTTTTTATTTCTTCTCCGTCTGGAATACATTTTCATGGAGAAACAATGAAGCATAGAAATTATTTCCAAAAACAATAAAGGCAACCATTATTACACTGATGAGGTTTATCTTTCAATATCTCATGTTTATTTGCCGGGCATCCGCATGATTTCCTTTGTTTTGCGCTACCTACTAATTTTATTTTATCACTTAGTCCAAGAATATCTATATCCCTTTGCGAAAGACAAGGGACGCTCTCAATTCCAGGTTCACCACATACTTCCAAATAAAACTCATATTTATCTGAATAATCATAAAAAATATCGTAGATTGATTTCCTCAGTGATAATGGCGAATGGAAATCCTCAAAAGGCAATGGAATTCCTTTTTCATTAAATCTTTCTTTAACATGCTTATACATATCGAGTATTGATATCCTCACACGTTCGATTTTCATTGGGGCAAAAGTTTCCAATACCTTAATTGCTGTATTAACACCTTTCTCAGTTGGAACAATCGGATCTATACGTAATACAACGTGACTTATTGGAAATCCATCATTAATTAATTTCTTGAATTTTGTATATGTGGCATCCGCAGTCGGAACGAATGGTTCAATTTTCGTTCCACCCATTCCCGTACACGTAAGATGAAGAATTATCTTGTCTTTATTCTCTACTAACTTTTCAATCAGTTTGTCAGTTAGTCTCTTCGTTATAATAATATTGGCATTACGCAAATTATCGAAAGCTTCAAGATTGAAAGCAATTTCCCCACTCTCTGTAATACCTACTTGCTGTGATATGTCTACTTTTTCTTTCATAATATGTATTTTATAATGCAAAATTACTACTTTATATGATATTATGATAAAAACAATAGTTAAAAATTATTAATTTAAAATTGTTCCCTTTGGTTTTACTACGAAAACACAGCCATATTGTTTCATAATGGAAACATTTATTGTATTATCAGTATGTTTTTCGATATACCGTGAGAAATCGTCAAAACGTCCATTAACGCCTTTTTTTATGTTTTTCTTCTCGTCATCAGTTAATTCAATCTGTAGGCATTCCAAATCATCAATGTCGTTACTAATACCTTTTTTATTCAAAAAGTTCAGATAACCACTTTCCTCGCTTACATAATTATATAAGGTGAAAGGAACTCTTTTAAACATTCTTACTTTAACTTGTGTAATTAAGTCTTCATATTTGTCCATTTTAATTTTAAAAATAAAATAATAATAAAAATGTCACAGACAGTCGATTAAAACTAACCTGTGACATTATAAGACTGTGCGTTTTTCTGTATAACACATTGAGAAACAACGACTATGTGGTGGCGACTGGACTCGAACCAGTGACCTACAGATTATGAGTCTGTTGAGCTACCAACTGCTCCACGCCACGATATAAAATTGTGAAGATTTAATAAGTTCGGTGTTTTTCAATTATAAATCATTCATTTCCATTTTCGAAGTAACCGAACTTCCACTATCACACTATAGGTTTGCAAAGAAAATCAGAAAGAGTAAAAAAAAATTAGTTTAATATCGGACTCGAACCGATGACAGTTATTACCATAAAATAATGCCCTACCAACTGGGCGAATCAAACGAAGTAACTCTTTCTTACACTATTGCATTGAGCAGGAATGCTGAATCGAACAGCTCCCTCGTCTTGGACAGACGATGTGCAACCTTTACACCAAATCCGCAAATTATATCTGTATCATTTCAAAGAACATACGATTAGACATCTCTATCTTTCGACATTACAAATATACTACTTATTTTTCAACAAATGATAAAAATTACGATTTTTTTTTTATAAAAAGTGGAATTGAAACAATTTTATTATTGCCAATTACCACTCAGGACACTTTGTCCCATCATCTCAAGACCATCTTTTAAGATGGTTTTCAAACAATTAATAAAACTCACCATAGTTATTTCTCCTTACTTACGTTTCTGTTGTAATTATAAGGTATCATTCCACTTGGACACCATACATATTGATTATATGGCATAGTCTTTTTGAAATACCACTTCACAGCTCGTTTTACTAATGATAACGTCTTTTTCATAATCTTTTTCATTTAATTAATAGGTATATTATTTATTATCTCGCTTAGTCATATCATATGGTTTTCTCTATTCAATAATAAATATAAACATTATATTAAAAATATTGTGTTCGCACACATTTTATATAGATTATTTGACGTAGGTCAAAAATTATCATTTATGAAATCGATAATAATTTCTGTTGCTATTTTTATTTTTAGACTTATATGTATCTAATTGTGAATCGCAATTTGGACATATCTCTTATCCCTGTGATTTGGGTGTTTTGCCACTGAACTATACTACCTTTTGAATTGAGGAAGACTGTGGAATCGAACCACATTCGAATTTCTCGAACGAAACATCTTAGCAGGATGCCCCCATCACCATCAGGGTTAGTCTTCCATTCGGTTGCGGAGGGGGTGAGATTCGGACTCACGCCACCATTCATCACAGTGCTAACGATTTTCAAGACCGTCCTCTTAAACCACTTGAGTACCGTATATAAAATTCTAAGAAAAATTATGATTTTACTTAGTTTTTATTTCTTG
>ERZ808292.69-NODE-69-length-33023-cov-27.873089_pt1 | contig 33023 bp, 46 predicted proteins | sample MGYA00521275_ERZ808292 | MGnify/ENA primary metagenome ERZ808292 (study PRJEB31516, sample SAMN03275613) | gut metagenome | biome: mammalia-associated habitat; material: feces | host: Papio cynocephalus | place: Kenya | collected 2012-07-26 ... | reverse complement strand
GTGTACGGGCTTTCAAGCGTCCAGCCGAAGCAATCCGTACTTTTCCATTCCGTTGTGAAGTGATTGCGCCGTCCGTCGCCCGTGAAGAAGCAGTATTCCGCCGGAAGCACCCGCCCGACGTTTTCTTCGCCGTCCCGCTCCGCGCGGTATCGTGTCAGCACGTCCGCCGCAAGAAGGGCGAATTCCTCTTTCACGGGATATTCGGGATCGTAGCCGCTGAACTGATAGGGCGCTTCGATAACCTCCAGCACCGTGTCGGGAAAGCGCGGATCGTCAACGCGGTTCAGAACGCACCATACAACCGCCGCTTGCTCCGTCGTAGAAGGAACGATCCCCGCTTCGCCGTAGATCAGCTTTGCAAGGGCTTCAACCTCCGCCGCGTTCGGTACATATTCCGCCACCGTCCCGCTCGAAGGAAGAAGAACGGCGGTCGGCTGGTGTACCTCTTCAAGCGTTCCGGCGGTCGTGTCCTTTGGCTTGTCCGCCGCGCCGCTCCCGCTCCACGGCATAAGCGCCGCAAGAAGGGCGGCGACGGTCAGCAATGCAACCGTAAGGGCGACGCGACGGCGAAGCATTGCCCGCCGCCGACGTTGCGCCCGTACCCGCTCCCGCCGGATATGGTAGGCGCTGGCGGTCGGCTCGACTATGTAGCCGCAAGGCACTTCGCAAAGAAACTTCCCGTCCGCGTCTTGCAGGACGGCAAGCGCTCCGCGCGCCCGATCCGCCGTCATTGTTCCACCTCCCAGCCTTCTTCGCGAACTTGAAATGCGTCCCCGCATTGAATAATGTCCGCGTAATTGCTGTTTGCGATCTGCATTGCGTATTGGTCGATTTCATACGCATAATACTTGATGCTGTGATACCCCAGCTTGTCGAAGCAATAGCGCCCCGTTCCGATCCCGTCATACATTGAAAGAACGATGATTTCTTCATCTTTCGGAATGTCTTTCAATGCGTAGGAAAGAAGATGAATGATAACTTCCGCCGTCCAGCCATTCCCTATGCCTTTATAGGCTTGTGCGTTTGATACTGCGCGCGTGTACCCGTCCGGCAAAGTTTGAAGCCGCTCCGCTTCTGTAACGGTCAGTTTGCGGATTATATATTGACCGTCCGGAAGGTTTATTGCGTATTTCTCACCGTCGATCTGAATTTCCCCGTTTACGACGTCGTAAACGGTTTTCCACGTTCCTTTCGGCTTCGGAACAATAACTTTTTCGTTATGTGCCTGTCCTGCCGAAATGGTGTTCGTTTTTTCTGCCGTCGGCAAATATACGTATTTCCCTTGTTTTGTCCCTTTTTGATCGCCCTGTCTGATCGCCCTGTCTGTAACAAGAACTTTTGCGCCGTTAATAACGGGGTAGTTTGCTTCTTCAAAATTCACACGTTCCGCCACCATTGTGTGCCGCTTGCGTTTCAAGGTGTCGGACGGAATAGCACCCGTGCAACGCGTCGTGTACGCATAGGCTTTTTCAAGCCAGCTTGTCCCGCTTTCCAATATGTCTTGAAGTCTAATCCCGCGATCTTCCGGAAGCGGAACTTCTCCGAAATTATGGACATAGAACCTTTGCCGATTTTGCGCCGACACAAGCGCCGAATTGATATATTGAAGCGGCGCTTCAAGCTCCGCCGAAATCTGATCTTTAATCGCTTGTGCGGCACTCTTGTTATTTTCATACAAGAAAAAGTCGGGCTTGAATTTCTCTTTTGCGATAAGGTAGTTTCTGAAAAGCTCCCATCCGATACCTTCCGCCGATGTTTCGCGGTTTTTGCTCTGTGCAATGCTCCAATGCGTACAAGGCGAACCACCGATTAAAAACTTTTTCATTGTTCCACCTCCGCCGCCGGAAGGGAAAGCCACCATTCCGGATTGTTTCTGAACTGCTCGTTCTTGCAATCGTCGCAATTCTCCGCCGCGCAAAAGGAACAATAACGCTTCTGAAATGCCGTGTCCCACGGCGCTTCAATGCAGGGAAGGGAACGAAGGAAGCCCGCCAGCGTGGGCTTGTCCTTTGTGATAGCGTCAAACGCTGTTTTTCTGTTGCTCATATTGAATAGCTCCTTTCGATTTTTAACAGTTTGCCGCGCGTCGGTTTCCTCTGCGTCTGAAATTCTCTTGCACCGTCGCTTGTGCAAGATCGGCGCTGTACTTCGGGCGGGCGTAGCCGTCAAACTCTCCCGTATAGCCGCGCTTCAACTCTTCGTAGATAGCGGCGGCGCTCCTTTTCAGACGGGCGGCAATGTCAACAACGCGTTCACCCTCTGCATACATTCTTTCGATCTCGCGGCGCTGTTCCAGCGTCAAATAACTGTATCCGTTCAATGTTTTAACCTCCTTCCGCCTGCCTTCGGATAAAAAATAATGCAGGAAAAACCGTTTCGGTTTCTTCTGCATTTAATGATACTCTCAACAGCCGCAAAAGTCAAGAGTAAAAGCAGAAAAAACTAAAATATTTTTTCAGAAGGCTTCAAGCGGCTTCGGCGACGTATCTTTCAAAGAGCGATCCGGACGTTTCAAAGCCTAAAATCTCGCGCGGGTAATTGTTGATCCACGTTTCGACGCGCTGAATATATGCGGCGGTTACTTTCCGGAAGTCTGTTCCTTTCGGCAAGAACCGCCGTATCATTTTGTTTATGTTCTCATTCGTGCCGCGCTCGTATGCGCTGTACGGGTGGCAATAGTAAACCTTCGTGCGCTTCCGGTCTTTGCCGTAGACGGATTTTTCAATTCCGGCGCAATCCATGAATTCCGAACCGTTGTCAAATGTAATGCTTTTGAATATCTGTGAAAACTTCTTCCCGAAGCGGCGTTCTAACTTGTTCAGCGCCGCCACGACGCTGGCGGCGGTCTGATCCGGCATTTTGATAATAATTTCGTTCCGCGTCAAGCGCTCCGAAAGAACGAACAAGGTTTCCTTTGTCCGCTTCTTCCCGCATACGCAATCGCCTTCCCAATGTCCGAAGGTCTGCCGATCGTTGATTTCCTGCGGGCGTTCTTCTATGCTTTCGCCCTGCGGCGCGCGGGCGGCTTTCTTCCGCTCCACCTTGTCATACTTCCGCTTCCGCTCTCCGTGTTCCGGCAAGCTCTCGCGGCTGATCCCGTAGAATATGCCCTTGTCGATGTAATTATAAATCGTCTTTTCGCTGATCTCTGTTTTGAAGGTCAGCCCCAGCCGCTTGATTTCTCCGACGACGGCGGCGGGGGAATATCCTTCTTCGCCGATCTTCTTTTCGATGAAGGCGGATAATTCGTAATCGTTGCCGATCTTCAATTCGCCGCCTTTGGCTTTTAGGTTCTCTTCATAGCGCTGTTGCGCGATCTCCGGCGAATAGCGTTCTTCGGTCGTCAAGTCGGAATTCAAATGCGTATAGCGTCCGCGCTTCAACTCCCTGTATATCGTTGTGTTGTGGACGTGCAGACGGTCGGCAATCGCGCAAGGCTTCAAGCCCTCTTTCAAGCCCTTTTCGATTTTTAAGCGGTCTGTCCATGTTAAGTGTTTGTGCATTCTTCCTTCCTCCAGCTTCCGAATATGACAAAAGGGCGGCATTTCTGCCGCCCCTGCCGATAGTTACTTATCCCGCGCCGCTTCGCAATACGCCGCAATAAACTTCTTGATTTCTGTTGTCGGCGTTGTCCCGTTGTCCGCGCAAGCCTTTTTGAATTCCTCCAGCACTTCCGGACGAAGATCAAGCGGGAAGCGGGCGTAATGCGTCCGAATGTGCTTCTTTTGCGCTGAATAGTCCTTTTCGTTCATTTTGTTATTTCCTCCGCTTCAAGGATAAGACGATAGCAACGATCGACAAAGCAATGCTAATCGCCACAAGAATATAAATCGCTGTATCCATGCTCCATTGACGTTAAGCGTTTTTTGTGTTATACTTATCAAGGCAAGGGGGATTTCTCCCCCTGCCCGTTACCTTGTCAGCTTTTCTATCAGAAGAAGAATTGCAATTACAAGGTTTACGATCGCGGTAATAAGATTGATTGTGCTTGCTGGCTGGTCTTTCTTATTGCCGCTTTTCTTTTGCTTTTTCTTGCTCAACGTCTTAACCTCCTTTCTGTCTATTATTATACTATATACGTGCGTATATGTCAATAGCTTTTGCGAAAAAAGCAGAAAAAAATAAGCGGCGACGGGATCACCCCGCCGCCGTCATTCGTCTATGCCTAAAAGCCATTGCACCGAAACGCCCAGCACTTCCGCAAATATCTTTAATTCAAAGTCGGATACGAAGCGCGTACCGATTTCAATTCGGCTTATGCTGTCCCGCTCCATATTGATCCCCTTGATCTGTATTTGCGCGGCTAAGTCCTCTTGACGTAGCCGCCGGACGACGCGCGCTTCGCGCAATCGGTCGCCGCAAATGTTCTTCTTGCCGTTGTAATCGTATATCTTCATTGCCGCCGCGATCCCTCTTTATTCTGATTATTTGCAAATGGTGTGTAAATATTCCGCTTTATTCTTGATTTTAGCGCACGGCGGGCGTATAATTGTGTTAAAGGTCAGAATGGACGAATTCTGCCTTAAAAATTTACAATTTGAAAGGGGAATGAGAATGAAGAAATCTTCTATCGCTCTTTTTGTTGCCGCCACGCTGTTCCTTGTATGTTCCTTCGCCTTCCTTCCGGACAAGATCGGCGAATTTATTTGCGGCGTTGTTCTTGCCGCCGTCCTCGCTTTTATTGGTTATCGTTTGCAAAAGAAGCCAGCCGCCACAAAGCGGGAAGGCTCGAAGCCTTCCGAAGCCGCGCCGCCCGAAAGTCCATACGAATTCATAACAACAAAAATCGCGGGCGTAACCTTCAAAGACGGGCGGAAGAGCCGTCAAACAATTTTGCGGCGCTTATACTGGAAAGACGCGCCCTTCGATACGGCGAAAGCCGAAGCAACGCTTGACCGTGGCGAATATGAAGGCAAGCCCGCCTTCGCTGTTCTGCTGAACGGTGAAAAAGCTGGATATGTCCCCGCTATTCATTCGCAATTTCTCGCGGATAACTTCGATCGTTGCGACGGCATAACGCACATTGAAACGTACCACGGCGCAAATGATATTTACGGCGCTGAAATTACGATCCGCTTCCGCAAGGAATGAACCAAACAAAAAAATCCCCCGTGAAGGCTCGAAAGCCCGCACGGGGGATTGTTCTTTATGCGGCGGAAGGCTGAAAGGGGGAAGCGCGATCCGCCGCGCGGTCAATTACTCTTTGTTGCTGTCGGTATCCGCCGGAATGCCGGAAATAGTGAAGTAGTCCGGAAGATTAAAGACGGCGGCTTCGATCAGTTTATCCAGCGTTTCCGCGTCGATCTTGAAGCCCTTGCTATTCAGAAATTCAACGACGTATGCTTTCTTCTCTGCGCCCCTGCCGCTTCCGGTGTAAAGCTGTTCGGCGGCTTCGACGGCAACCGTTACCCACATTTTGATTTTCTCAAACTGTGCGGCGGTCGTCTTGCTTCTGATCCACGGGATCACGAAGGCGGTAATAATTGCCGCGATAAGAGCGATCACGGCGTTTGCAATGCTGGTAAGATCAATAGTCATTGTTTGTATCCTCGCTTTCTGTTATGTCGATTTTTTCTTTTTTCTTGATCCTGCCGACGATTACTTCGGCAAGACGTTTCGCCATCATTGCGCCGCATTCGATCACGACGGCGCGGAAATACCATTCGATCAGAACGGTTTGTTCCTGCCGCGTGATAAGGAATGAAACGTACTGCGCGACGATGAAAGCCGCCGTTGTAATCGCAATCACAATAACGGCTTTCGTTGCGAAGCGTTCGTCAACCTTGAAGAAGCGGCGCTTCGCCAGCCGCTTCCCGCTCGAAGATTTGATTTTCATTGCGTCCCCCTTTCATAGCGCAATTAACGCACGGCGCGCGTTGTGTAACGCATACCGTGCGTTGTGCGTGTGTTAAACAAGCGTTAGATCATCGACGTTCACCGCCGCGACAACCGTTCCGCCGTAGGTAATCACGGCGCGCTTGCCGGAAAGCTCCTTGACGATGTGATCGCGGGAATAGACGAAGGAAGCAAGGCTTCCGCCGGAATAGGTTTTCGCGCCCGCTTTCACGCGCACTTTGCTTCCCGCTGTGATCTTCTGCGTTGATGTCCCGCCGGACGTGCCGGAATAGGTTATGAAAGCGTCGTCGTGTCCTGCCTTCTTCAACTTCTCCAGCATAGCTTCGGCGTTCTTCTTGACGCTGAACGCGCCCACTTGAACCTTGTAATACTTGCCGATCTGCACGATATAGGTATCGAAGCCTTCCTTTTTCAGCTTCGCCGCGAACGCCGTTGCGTTGTCCTTCTTTTCAAACGCGCCAAGCTGGACGCGGTAAAGGCTCTTCGCGTCGTCCTGCGGCTTCTGCTCCGGCTTCTGTTCCTCCGCCGGAACACCCAGCCGCCTGTTTACCTCCGCCGCGATCTCGCCGTGGCGGTTATACAGATAATCGCCGGGGCAAGCCTTGTTCGCGTAATCCCTGTGAACGGTCATATTGCACCCGTTCTTGTGGTTTACGCGGTCGTCCTTGCTTGTACTCCATACCAGCTTTTTGATCCCGTTCCGGCGGCAAATATCTTCGACAAGATCAAGAAGCGCCGCGTATGCTTTATCATTCACGGCGTATGGGTGCTTTGTGTCGCTTGCAACCTCGATCGTGATTGCGCGGTTATCGTTCGCCGCCGAAGAACTGCACCACGAACGATCGGCTTCATCGACGTAAAGCCCGATCCGCCCGTCGTAGCCGATCCCGTAGTTTGAACTTGCCTGTCGCGAAGTCGGCTTGAAGATTTCGCCAATCCTCTCGGCGGAACATTGCCCGACGACGCAATGAATTGTGATCGTATCGATCTTGTGATTTCGCGGGCTGTTCTTGTTCGGCGAAATCAGCGTACACGAAATAAGTTTGCTGTTGCTCATTGCTGAACCCTCCTTTGCAATGAAGAAGCGGCGGGGAAGCCCCCGCCGCCGCTGGTGTTACTCTGCTTGATCCATTCGGTGTTCGATGTGGTCAAGCCGCTTGTGTGCCTGTTTCGCTGACGCTTCAACGTCGGTCAAGCGCGTTACGAACTCCGTATTCGTCTTTCGCTGTTCCCGCTGTTCCGCCTTGATTTCGTCCGTGTTCGCCTTGATGTATCCGATCTCGGTTAAAACGGTCGCGTCGTGCTTCACATTGCTTTCTTTGTCCTTGTCCCTGTTACGAACAAAAGCGATATAGCCGAACACGATAGCGCATACGGTAGAAAAGACGGAAAGAACCGTTGTGAAAGTGTCCATCGTTGATCCTCCTTCCCGTTAGGTTACTTTTTCCCATTGCCACAAGCCCGCCGTGTCCGGCGGATAAACGCAATTCGGCATATCTGCTTTCGCAAGGTATACCGCGCCTTTGTAGCTGTAATACAAGCCGGAAACGACATTAACGACGATCCCCGCCGTTTCCGGATACGGGATCGGATCGTCAAGCGTTCCGGTCGCGGAAAGCTCGATCAAGCGATAGTATGCGAAGGTGGTTTCGACGGGATAAGCCGCCGCGTTCGACGTGTGCGGCGCTTTGATCTCATAATACCGCCCGTTGTACTTGATGATTTCGCCGATGGTGTTATAAGCGTGATTGTCGGCGTATTCGTCGTATTCGATCACTTCCGCCGATTGCAGGATCACCGCGTCGGAAATGACGTTCGTTCCGGCGGCGCGATCCTGTACGATCTGCGCCTTGAAGGAAAGGGCAAGCAAAGCGGCGGTTTGCTCTCCCGCCGCTTTGACCTCTCGAACCTCTTTTTCAATTTCGGCGGAAGAACCGCCGTTGTTCTTCTTGTGAATTACGCTCATTCAAAATTACCCCCGATCCCCGATACCCAGCAAGCGGTCAGCGCGTCGCCGCGCTCGACGGTTACGCGGATATTCATTCCGTATTGTGCCGCCGTGTTGATCTTGTTGGTGAAAACGTGTGCAACGCCTTGAATAACCGCGTTCGTGCAATCCTCCCAAACGGGGGACGCGTCAAACGGATTGTTCGTAACTTCAACCTTGAACGTGCCGCCCGCCGGAATGTCGCGCGTTACCTTGACATTTGCGCGCGTCGGCTGTTCGTCCGCTTCCAGCGGTTCGGAAAGCGTGATAACGAAGCCCGCAATCGACTTCGTGAACGTCAGCGTCCGGACGGCGCTATTTCCTGCGCTGTCGGTCGCCGTAATCGTGATCGTGTGCTGGGCGTTCGTAAGCACCGTGAAGGTATTTCCGGAAACGGAAAGCGTCTGCGTCTCGCCCAGCGTGATCGCGTTCTTCGTCGCGATTGTCTTTCCGTCGATCTTTTCAACGACGTTCACCACGTCATTGTCCGGATCGGTTACGCTGTATTGATAGGTGAAATCCCCGCGCCTCGTGCCAAGATCGGCATTACTGCCGGAAATCACGGGCGGCTGGTTATGGATTACGGCAATATCTCCGCTTGTCGTGTACGCGGAATAATTGCCGTAGCTGTCCTTCGCGCGGACGCGGTATTTTAACGTGTTCCACGCGGTCGATACCGCTTCCGTGAACGTCCTGCTTGCGGACGCTTGAACCTGTGTCCACGCGCCGCTGTTGTATGAGCGCTCGAAACAATACGTCAGCGCGTCGCCGTCCGGATCGGTCGCCGCCGCGCAAGAAATTTCGATGTCCTGCCCGCTGTAACACGTCGAAGGTGCGGTAATGCTGGGCGGCGCGGAAGGCGCGGAATTGTAGATCACCGTATAATTTCCGTCTGCGTTCGGGCTGTCAGATACCAAGATAGAAGATTTAAGATTACAAAGCGGGCGAACGCCATAGCTGCCGATGTACGCGTTGCTGTAGTTCAACGCGCCGTCCGAATAGACGTAGCGGACGTGGAAGGCGTTCGACGAATTAGGCGTTCTAAGCCACCAATACCAGCCCTTTGACGTTGTGAAATTGCTGTTTGTGTACTCCGAATTGCTCACGCATTCCGACGTAGGATAAGCGACGCGGGAAGCGTCGTTGCTGAATAGAGCAAGAAGCGTCCCTTCCGCGATACTGTTTTCATTCGCAAGCCCCACTTCGGTGGTGGACGGAAGGAACATTTTTGACGTTACCGTTTCATAGCTTCCGCCGTCGGTAACGGTATTTCTTGCGACGGTCTGCGTTGTTGTCAGAAGCTCCGCAACGAACTTCGGATCAAGCATAGCAAGGAAGCCCGCCCACGCGTCGTATTCGTTGTAATTGTTCCATACGTTCGCGTTTGTGGGCGGCGCGTCTGCGCTATGCTTCGCGCTGTACCATGCGCCCGCCGCCGCATTGCTGTTCAGCCATTGCAGAAGGTTAGAATATTGATAGCGGTTATTGCCGTAGCTCTTGCGATCGCTGTTGCCGTTGTTTGCTTCCTTTGCGTCGAAGCACATTAACTGAATGATCTTTTCCGTAATCAGCGTTACGGAATTCGACGGGTAGCCGCTGTGGTTTTTGTCGGCGATCTTGAAAACGATCTTCGATCCGAAGCGGGATTGATACGCCGAAAGAACCGGAACTTCAATCTTCGCGCCCACCGACAAACTGCCTAATGTTTTTGACATTGTGCCGCCTCCTTTGGTTTCATTAAGCTGTTGTAATAATGATCCGTCCGCCGGATCAAGTGATAACTGTTTCCCTTTTCGGCGTGTCCTCTCCAGCTTTGATAGGATTGTTCAACGGTCTTTGCGTCGATCCGTCCCGCCGCGTGAAGGGCGGCTAATTTCTTCAACTTCCGCTTCATATTGTTTTTGCTCTGGCGGCGCACCTTGCGGATCACCGCGCCGCTTTCGGTCAAGTATGTATGAAAGCCCAAGAAATCAACGCCGTGTTTTAAGGGGAAGATATTTGTTTTCGCATTCAGCGAAAGCCCGCGCGCCTGTACGAACGCTTCAATCTGCTTCCGACACTCCTGCAAATATGCTTTGTCGTGATGGATCAAAAAGAAGTCGTCCATATAGCGCCCGTAATATTTGATACCCAGCTTTTCCTTTACGAAGTGATCCAGCCCGTCAAGGTAGAGAAGGGCGAAAAGCTGTGAAGTTTGATTGCCGATCGGTATTCCGACGTTGCCTTCGGTGCTGTCGATGATAAGATCAATCAGCCACAAAACGTCCGGATCGGTTATCTTCTCGCGGATTAAGGTTTTCAAAACGTCGTGCCGGATCGAATAGAAATACTTTGAAATATCGCCTTTCAGTATCCAGCCGTCAATTCCGTTCTTTCTGTAAAACCTCCGCATGAACTCTTGAAGCCTGTCTAACCCGTAATGCGTACCTTTCCCCACCTGCGACGCGTAGTTATCGCGAATGAACGATCGTGTCAAAATCGGTTCAAGCACGTTATCGCAAAGCGAATGTTGAACAACCTTGTCTTTGTAGCTGTTCGACATAACCACGCGGCGCTTCGGTTCGTATACCTCGAACGTGTTATACGGGGACATGGTATAGCGCTTCGTTCTGATCTGCGCGCTTAATAGGTTCAGCGCTTCAAGAAGATTAACTTCAAACTTTGCCGCCGCTCCTTTCCACCTCTTGCCTTGCCGCGCCTTTCGGTAGGCATTGTATAGGCTTTCAAAACTGTGTATCTTTTCAAAGTCTGTCATAATAAAAAATCCTCGCTGTTTATAACCTTTGCCAGCCGCCGGAAGGCGGTATGCTCCGGTATCGGCGATCCTGTATTTGTCCCCGCCGTGGATAGCGGCGACGGGATACGCCTTCCTTTGATGGTGGTATTCTGCTTTCGGCTGTGCCTACTCGTTCACATAGTCCACCGAAGCGGGCGAACGCCATTGTTGCCGTTGTACGCGTTGTTGTTGTTCAACGTGCCGTCCGAATTGACGTTGCGGACGTTGTTGGCGTTCGACGAATTAGGCGTATCAAGATGTACCCCGAACGTTTTTCAAGCCCTCGTTTTGTCCCGCTTCTTCCACGCGGTCGTCATGTACTTCACTTCAAGCGCAAGTTTTGACCAATATTCGCAACTGCTCATAGAAATAAAGCCCATTTCCTGCGAAAGCTCTATGAAAAATAGAAGCTCCTTGCAATAGGTCAGCGCCTTTGCTTGTAGCTTCTGCCGTTGTCTGTATTCCTGCGCGTCCCGAAGGTCTAATTCGTTCGCTTCAAGGACGCATTCGTAAATGTCCACCGCTTTATCCTGTATCCTGTTTACAAGCGTGAAGCGGTATTTCTTCGGGTAGCGCTCCGTCGAATTCGTGATCGTGAAGGTGTGCTTTACAAGGTCTTTCGCTTTCACGATCACGTTGAATTCCGTCGGTTCTTTCCGCTCCCGCTCCGGTCTTTGCATATATGCACCGTCCTTTCCGCATTCGCTCGATCATAGCGGTATCGTCGGCGCACCCGTCGAAATCGAAGCCCGCTTCGGTAACGGTCAGCGTTGCCGCGTTCCCCGTGACCGTTGTTCCTGTGATCTGCAATACCTCCGCGCCGCAAGCCGCGCATGGCGGGGAAAGCTCCGCGAAGATGTTTCCGATCACGCACGACAATTCCGCCACCGTGCAAGCGTACCGCGTCAACATTCGATCCTCTGCAAGCTCTCGTTCCAAATGCCCGTAGACGTTACGCCGTCGAGATCGTCGAAGAGGATCAAGAACGGATTGTCCGTAATGTCATTGAAAAGCACTTCTTCAAGCATAGTAACGCGGGCGGAAAGCGCGTTCGTGATATTCAGAAGATTTGTTGCCGCGTTATCGTCAAGGACGGTTTGCAAGCCGTTGAACCATGCGTTGAAGTCCGCCGCCGCCTGTGTTTCAAAATCCGCCATGTGTTGCTCGAACGCGTCGTATTGCGCGTCGCCCTGCAATTTCAGCGAATTCATATACGAAACAAGCGTGTTGTACTCCGCCGCCGAAAGGGATTGATATTCAGCGAACCACGCTTGAAGCTGTGCGTTAAAAGCCGATGTGTCGATCTGCTGAACGACGGCGGCGACAACGCCGCAAAGCGACGTGTTCAAGCGCTGATCCGTGATCTTGCTTTGCGTGATAGCTGTTACGCCCGCGCCCACGTAGATGTCCGCCAGCGCAAGCTCGTAAACGTCCGCGTCCCTCTGCAATGCGGGCGCGGTAGGGGACGCGCTGAACGAAGAAGATTTGACCTTCACCGACATAACGCGGTTTGTCAAATCCCAGCGGACGACAACGCGATCAATGCGGTTCAACTGTCCGTCTGCCGTGTCAAGCTCGACGGCAAGATCGCCCGTGTTGAAGTAGAAGTAACCGTTGATCCACGCTTTGCCCGTTTTTACATTCAGCTTCATTCCGTCGTTTGCAACGACTTGAAGCCCCGTCGAAGGGACGGGGAAAACGCCGTTCCCGATGAACGAAGCGAAGTATTCCGCCCAATCCTCCGCCTTGTACGTGCGATCGTGCGAAACGCTGTTGAAGAAACTTGATTTTTCCATGCTGTGAAGCCCTCCTTTATTTCGTAATCTGCCGAATTTGTGTCAGAAGCGCGGGCAAGCTCTCGCCGAAGGTAATATCTATTTCTTCGCCGCTGGTTTCGTAGGTTTCCGCGATCTCCGTTATGCGAACGTCAATGCGGACGTTCCAGCGCTTATTGATACACGTTACCCGATCGCCCAAATCGTAGTCCGTGCCGTACTTCAAATTCGCGTTCGTGTTGATCTTTGAGCCGAAAGCCAGCGTTTCCGCGTATTGCTCCAGCTCTTCAACGCCGCGCGCGGAAAGAAGCGCTAAATATTGCGCGTCGGTAAGCGTTACGGTCTGCCCGCTCTCGTTTTCGTATTCCTGCACGATGTCCGTTGCATTGATGAAAACTTCGTCGCGGGAAAGCCCCGTTGAACTGCTGCCAACTTCGGCAACCTTCCGCGTTACGCCTTCTTTTTCCTCTCCGCCGACGTAAGCCGTTGTTTTAAGGTTTTCAACGCTGTTCGTGTATTCCTGCTCCACGATGTTGTCGAATTCCTGTGAAAAGATACAAGGCGCGTTCCCTGCGGTATTGCCCGCCGTAAGATCGCGCCCTTCGTAAACGGAAAAGGTATGCTTGCCCGTGCGGGCATTTGTCAGAACCCGAATACCCAGCTTCGCCGCCTTCGCCGCTGTTTCCGCCGCAAGCTGGGCGTTCGCGTACTGCTCCGAAGTATAGTCGATCTGCCCGCTTCCGGTGTCTGCGTCGGTCGTGGATATGCTGAAATTCGGGATATTGCGCGCCGCCCCTGCGTTCGTGCAAGTCTGCTTCACAATGGCGTATAGAATGTTCTGCGTCGTGTCCTTCGTGATGATCTGCGTTGTCAAAATGCGCTTGCCGATCCACGAAAGAAGGAACTTGCCTTGAACCTCTATTTCCTCCATGCCCTGTGAATTCTTCGTGATGTGAATATAGCGGATTTCCGCCGCTTCGTTGCCGCCGCGCTTGATGATGATATTTTCCTTCACCAGTAAGCGGGCGTGTTCCTCTGTGAAGGGAACAAGCAACTTGAATTCGCCGCAACTCCAATAACGCCGCGTCCATATCAAGGACGAAATCTTTTCGACGATCCCTTGAAGTGTCATATCGCGGCTATAAACGTATAATTCCACCGCGTTACACCCCCAAATACAAGTTATTGTGATAGATCGAAACTTCGAGATTTTCGGCGTTCGCGTCCGCCGAATAGCGGAAGAGATTGTCGCCCACGGCGATCTGCAAATACGAACTATCCACGTCGAGATAACGGAACGCGTCTGTAATCGTGCCGCCACGGTTCAGCTTCACGGCTTTTTCACCGTAGCCCGTGGAAACGGTTAAAACGTCGCCCGCTACAAGCGAAATATTCAGCTTGATAAACTCCCGTGTATCGACGTTCAGCAATACGGGATTTGTAACCGCGCCGATCGCGCGGAACTCGATCCGGATACCGCTTTTCACGTCGCCGGAATTGTAGACGTTCACAATCAGCGACGGCTGGCGATAGCCGATTTCCCAGCCGTCGTAAAGCTCCAGCCCGTCCGGAACGGGGAATTCAAAGCCGCCGATCCACGTTGCTATGTCCTCGCGTGTTTCCGTTTCCTCTCTCCAAAAAGGATTAAGGCAAGACAAGCTAACCGTGAATTGCTCGAAGATCGGCTTTCGCTTGAAGATCGGCGCGTCGTCGATCTTGCACCCGATCACCCGCCGGAAGTCGCCGAAAACATACGTCAACGTTGCTTCGTACTGCGGATTTAATATGCGGTTCAGCTTCCGGCGTAGGTTCTGCGCCGCTTGCTTGTCCCGCTCCTTGATATATCCCACGATGTCAATATCGCGGCTTTCGATCCGATAGCCCAAGTACGTGTCGCCGTCCTGCCCCATACTGTTGGTGCTGTAAATAGCGTTTCGCACGTCGGAAAGTCCGGTAACGTCCTTGAAGTTTACGTGATACGAAGAAGCGGGGGAAAACTCTATGCTTTCCCCGCGCTCGTTCGTGTAGATCAATTTTTCTTGTGTCCTCATGCCATAACCTCCCGCGCAATCTGCCGGAACTGCCACGCCGCCTGTCTTTGCTGTTCGGCGTAGCTCGTTTCGTTCGCATAGATGTTTTGCACAACTTCAACGGAAGGCGTACCGCCGCCGCGCGTGTCGCGTCCCTCTCCGGAACGGAATTCCGGAACGGCGTTCGACGTTTCGCGCCGGATCGAACTTTCAACGTCGCGCATTTCACGGGCGAAGCCTTCTCCCAAGCCCTGCGCCATGTATGAACCGATACGGGCAAAAACCTTCGACGGGGAATTGATGTCCATTTCCTCTTCAACCGCCGCCACAATGTCCCTCATCATAGAGCGGACGCGGCTTTCAAGCCAGCCGGACATATTTTGAAAACCCTGCCAAATGCCGCGCACCATCTCTTCGCCCGCTTCCGTGAACTGCGATACGTAAGAGCGAAGCGCCGTGATAATAGGTTGAATAATCTGTGCAACCTTGCTTGTGATCTGCGGAATACCCGCGATCATTCCTTGCGCTATGCTCTTGTCGATGTTCGTTCCTTCGGTTACGAACTTTTGATGTTGTGCCGTGAATGCGGTAATAATGCTTTGCGCGATCTGCGGTACTTTCTGCGTGATCTGCACGATACCCGCCACCATGCCGGAAGCTGTGTTGTTGTCAAAGTCCTGTCCGGCTTGATTGAAACGCTGGGCTTGCGCCGTCAGTCCGGTAATAACCCGCTCGACGATCGCGTTCACCGCTCCGGACAAGCCTTCAATGTTCGCGATAATGCCGTTGTTCACGGCGTTTACTGCTTCCGCCGCCGTCAGCGCGCCCGCTCCGCCCATTGCGGCGGTCATATCGCCTTCAACGCCGCTCATGTTGTCGGTGAAGCCTACGCCCACGCCGTCCGCCATGTTTCCGCCGATTTCAGCGAATACCGTTGACGGGGAATGAATGCCGAAGAAGTCCTTGATACCCGAAACAAGGGACGAAGCCCAGCCGGATACCTTTTCCCACAACCACGAAGCCGCACCGCTGATACCTTCCCACAAGCCGTGAAGAAGGTTTGCGCCCGCGTTTATTATTTCGCCGCCCAGCGACGCGAACGCTTGCACAATGCCGGAAACAATCTGCGGAACTGCCTTCACGATTTCAACTATGATCGTCGGCAAATTCTGAATAAGCGCCACGAAAAGCTGAACGCCTGCCATAATGATTTGGTCAATGTTGCCGATCAGCGCGTTTACAATGCCGCTTATGATTTGCGGGATCGCTTGAACGATCGTCGTTATGATCTGCGGCAACGCCTGTATGAGCGCGACAAGAAGATCAATGCCCGCTTGAATGATAAGCGGTATGTTCTCCATAAGCGCTGTGATAATGCCTTCGATGATCTGCGGGATTGCTTCAACAATCGTTGTTATGATCTCCGGAAGGGCGGTAATTAACGCCGTCAGAAGGTCGATACCCGCTTGAATAATCTGCGGGATCGCGCCTAACAAGCCGTCGATCAAGCTGGTTATCAACTGCGGAAGCGCCGCAACAAGAACGGGGATTGCGTTTATAATGCCTTCCGCCAGCCCTGTTACAAGCTGTAAAGCCGCGTCGATCAGCAACGGGATATTGTCGATCAGAACTTGCACGATGTCCGCTACAAGCTGAACCAGCGAAGGAACAAGCGTCGGCAACGATTGAGCTATGCCCGTTGCAATATTCGCGATCATCTGCACCGCGAATTCAAGGAAGGTCGGTAACATTTCCGTTAGCTTCTCGATTGCAAACGTAACCATTCCCAGCAAGCCGTCTGTGAACTGCTGTGCCGCGTCGGACGCGCCGGAAAGCGCCCCCGTCAGTCCTTGCCCGATAAGCTCGACGAACGGCGTTATTTCCTGCAAAAGCTCCGCCGCAAGCTGTTTCAGCTTTGTAATGATCGGTTCAGCAATCGCGCCCAGCGCCGCCATGGCGCTGTTCAGATTTGCCGTTGCCTTCTGCGCGTCGATAATGTCGCCGTTTACCTCTCTGTACTTGTCCGCCGCTTCGGAATAAAGCCCGTTCAACGTGGACGTAATAAGGGCTTGCCGCTCCTGCTCCGACGTGCAAGCGTCAAGGCTGGCTTGAAAATCATCTTCGGAAACGCCCGCCCAATTCAGCGCGTCGGCAAGATTGCCCGTGATTGATCCCGTCTTTGCCGTTTCGTTCGCGGCTTCGGTCAAGCCTTCAATCGGCAAGCTGTCGCCGAAGGTCGCGTAAACGCCCGTGCAAATGTTTGTCCAGTCCGAAAGCTCTTTTTCGTTCGTAGTCAGCTTCGCAAGGTGGGCGGCGGCTTCCGTCGCCTGTCCGTCGTCGCCAAGAACGCCGTACAACTCCGTATAGGTGTTTTTCGCGTCCTCCGCCGAATGTCCCGCCGTCGTGAAGCTGGTTTCAAGTTTGCCCATATTTTCGCGGGCTTCGCGCGTTTCTTCGGCAAGCCCGAAGAATGCCGCACCCGCCGCGCCGATCGCCGCACCCATAGCCGCGCAAGCTGCGCCGATCGCCTTTCCTACTTTGCCGACGGTTTCGCCGACGCTCTCCCAATCCACCTTTGAGCTTTTCAGCTTTTTAGAAGTGTCGTCGATTTCCTTTTGAATTTTCACCATGTCGGCTTTGGTGTTGTTCAGATTTGTTTGCATTTTCTGATATGCGGGATTTGTCGGTTCGATACCGTTATCGCGCATTTTCTTCAATGCCTTTTCCGCCGCTTCTGCTTTCTTCGCCTGTTCGTCGAACTGCTTTTGTAATAGCTTCTGTTTTGCGGTCAGCGCTTCCACGCTGTCTGCGTTGTCGGCGAACTCCGCCGTCGTCAGCTTCATTTCCGATCCGATTTCGCGAAGGGAAGAATTTATGTTAGTGCAAGCGGCGCGATACTCTTTTTCGCCTGTAAGGTCGATTGATGTTTTGATCTGCTCTTCTTTCGCCATTTATATCCCTCCCAGCACGTCGTCAATATCAACTTCTTTCGGAACGGGCTTGAAACGATCCGGATTGAATTCACGATGAATTTTGAAAAGCGTCAAAATTTTATACGGTGTCATGCGCCATACTTCGGCTTCGCTCCAGCGAAGAAGCGTTACGCCGATATAAAGAAGGCGGGCAAGGTCAATTATTCCTTGCCCGCTGTCGCGTTTTTTTCGATGTCCTCTTCGTCGTCCTCTTCCTCTTCGTCCCGTTCGGGCGGTTCGGGCGTTCCGTTGTTGCCCATAGAAAAGGATTTGAAGATCGCCGCTTTCACGTCGGCGAAATTGCCCGTATGAATGAGCTTGCCCACCTGTTTTTCGGTAAGCGGTTCTTCGTCGTCCGCCGCGCCCTCATTCAAAAGCACGGTCAGAAGCCAGCGAAGATTTTTAATGCTGTCCTTGCCGGAAAGCACGTTATCAAGGCGATCGAAGCCGCCGAATTTGTCCTGCATTTCGTCGATCGCGTTCAGACTGAAAAGAAGGTGTCTTTCCTTGTCCAGCATGATCGGGAAACGTCCGTCTTTAATTGCGCTCATAGCAGAATAAGGCGGGAAGCCTTTTTCAGACTTCCCGCCGTTCCTCCTTTCGATATTCGATTAACCGCCCGCGTTGTTAGGCTCACGAACGGAAGTGAACCAAGCCGCCGCCACGCTGTTCGTAGGCTCTGCGACGTGTTCAGCCTTCCACAAGCCGTCGGAACGCTTGATGAACTGTCCGACGATCTCCGGCGTGGTAAATTCGATACTGTCGCCCTTCGTGGTGTAATTTTCATCGGGGATCGCGAATTTGACCTTGTAAAGCCAAATGTACTTGTACGTTCCGCCCGCCTTCTTCGCGCGGAAGCCGATTGCGGTATAGGGTGCTTCGTCGGTGTCAGAACCGTAAACAACCTTGTCCGTGTCCTGCTTCTGTCCAAGCAGGGCGGCAAGGTCAGCCGGAAGAAGATCATTCACGTTCAGCGTGATTTCTCCGGATACGAATTCTTTTACAACTTCGTCCGCGCCGTCGTCGGCGTAAAGGATCGCTTCGGCAACTTCAACGGAAAGCTCCGCCGAAATAGCTTTCGCCATACGCACGGGCGTTCCGTATTCCTCCGCGCCGTCCGTGCCGATCGTGATGGGTGCGCGGTAAAGATCGCGCAATCCGATTGTTGCCATGTGTCATACCTCCATATACTTGATTTCAACGGGAATGTGGTAATATCCCGTGTCTTGCTCGTATGTTTCCGCGTCTATTGTGATCGCGTAGAACCCCGCCGCCTTCAACGCCGTTTTCAAGCGTTGAAGAATGTCGATGTAATCCGTTTTTGAATAGACGTGTACTTGATACGTGAATTCCTGCGCGCCCTCTTCATCGTCTGAAAAGAACGTGTCGCGCCCCACGACAAGCTGATAGACGATAAAGCAAGCCGCCTTCCCGCCGTATTTAAGGCGTTCGACGGGAACGCCCAGCTTTTCAAGCTCCGCTTTCAATAAGCTGTCAACGTTCTTCATTTTGCTTTTCCTCCCATACGCGGCGCATTTCCGAAACAACGTCGTCCGCCGCCTTTTCATTCGCCGCCGTGAACCACGGGCGCGCGGGCATATTTGAACGCCCGTAATTAAGGACGAAGCCTTTTTCCGCGTTGCGTACTCCGTGCTTGTCCTTTCCGTTCGGATAGATTTCAACCCGTTTTCCGCCGTCGATCTCTTTCACGGCGGATACTTTGATGGACGCAAGAAGCGCCCCCGTGCTTCGTCTGCTGTTGAACCTTGTCTTGATCTCTTCTTGCTGTGCCTTCTGCATTACTGCGCCGCCCGCTTTGAGCATTTCCGGCACGGCTTCTTCAACGATCGCGTCCTGCCGAAGCATTGCTTCTTGTACGTCGTCAAGCCCGACAACGTTAAACTTCGCCATTGCCGCCGCCCCCTTCCGCTTCCGGAAGATTAACCAGCGTCAACTCTGTAAATTCTCCGTTCCCGTGCGTGTACGTCCGAAGGACGCGATACCGTTTCCCGCTCGAAACGGGATATTCCACGATCTGCTGTTCCTCATACTCGAAGGAATGCACGTCGAATTTTAATTCCGTCGTATAGCCCGCCTGTTGCGCTTTGTAGAACTCCGAAAAGCCCACGGATTTCTTGTCAGCGAAAACCGTTGTCGCGGTTTCTGTGCGGGCGACGGGGAAGCCGTGTTCGTTCGTGCGCGGCGAAGGTTCAGACAAGGCGATCAAGGTTATTTGTTCGCCCCATCTCATTTATTCGCCCTCGCTTTCCTCGGTGTAATCAGCGGTCAGCGACAAGGCACACTTCAAATAATCGTATGCGTTGCGGTAACGCTCCGCGTCGTCATTGAAGCCGAATTCCGCCTTTGCATAAAGCACAACCGCCCGATCAAGAAGGGGATCGCCCAGCGTTTTACTGGACGATCCCGCTTCCGCCGGAACGTTGATACCGACAAGGCGAAGATCAGCGATCGCCGCGTTTATGAGATCGGAAACTTCGTCGTCAAATGCCGTCCCGCTCAACCGCAACGCCAGCTTTACCTTGTCAAGCATTTGTCAGCCCTCCCGCTTTAGGCGGTCGCCTTGACCAGCTTCACGATGGCTTCGCCGATAGCGGGCGCGCAATCGAAGATCGCGATACCGCTATACTTGTAGCTGTTCGTGTCGATGTCGTAGGCGCTCTTTACGCCGATATTTTCGGCAAGGTTCGCGCAAACCTTCTTGAAGTCGCCCAAGAAGGCTTCGTGATCCGCGACGTAATCGGACAGAAGAACGGGATAGCCGTACACGAAGTACGCGTTGTTCTGAACGGTTACAATGTGGTTCTTGCTGTTGTCCTGCAACGGCATAAAATCGGTGAACAAGGTTTTCTTGTTCATAACGAACTTGCCGTTACGGTCATAACCGGAAGGCAGAAGCCCGATCAGCGTCTGGACGTTCGCGGCGGTAAGCGCGCCCGTCTTTGCAACGGTAACGCTGTTGGTTTCGCCCCAAGTGTTCGCCGCGTCAATGCCCTTCGGCTGGGAAGTACCCGTGCCGTTGATAAGCAAATCTTCGACTTTGCGGGCGATAGCTTCCGCCAGCATATTGACGATCCAGCTTTCAAACGCGGTAATGCTCATAGTCATTACAGTATCGGAAATCTGAACCAGCTTGACGATCTCGTAACCGGAAAGGGAAACGGTGGTCAGCGTGTCAGCGGCGGCGGTAATGCTTGCGTTCTCGGTGTGGATCGCGGCGGCGTTGTTAGTGCCTTCGATCGCGAACTTTACAGCGCCCTTGACGTGCAGAAGGGTAACTTCGTTCAGCATAGGCGCAAGCGTCTTTACCTTGCTGATGATCTCGTTCGCGGTCTGCGTCGGGATAACCTCCGCACCCGCGCCGCTGGCGTTGCTGAATGCGCGCTTCTCCGCGTCGTTCAGCGGAAGGCGGCGAATGTTTTTCAGCCACGCGGAACGATATTCGGGCGTACCGAAGGGATCATCGGGCGCGGCGTTGCCCTCGCCGTTGTTCTGCTGGAAGGAACGGGAAACAATGCCCGCGCCCTTCGCGATATTGTCAAGAATGCCGTTGCGCTTCTCGGCGGCGGCAATCAGTCCGGCGCGCTCTTCGGTAAGCTCTTTGGTTTCCTTCTCCAGCGCGTCAATCTCGGCGGCGGTCATAGCGTCGCCGCGCTGTTCGATCTCCTGCTTGATAGCCGCAAGGCGGGCTTCGATTTCTTTAATTCTCATTGTGTTAAACCTCCATCATAAGTTTGATTTTCAAAAGTTTCTTCCGGCGTTCCAGCCGCTCCTGCTGTTCCCTCTCGATCACTCCGTCGAAATAGGATCGTGCCGAAATATCGGTATCGGCGTTCGCCGGAATGGATACCGCCGAAACGTCGTAAACCTTCGCAATTTTCAAGATCGTGCGTGTGCGTGTGTCGCGGTCGTAGCTATCTTCCGATACACGGAAAGCCCACGACATTTTCGTAACAAGTCCGTTCTTGATTTCCTCGAACATATCTTGCGCCGCGCGCGATTTCGACAAGTCCGCGAACGTGAAAAGCCCGTTATCGTTAGCTTCAACGCCCAGCGTCCCGTTGGAAAGGCGGGCAAGCACCTTTCCTTCGTGGTTATACTGCATGATTACGTCGGACATATCCGCGCCCGCAAGGGCGTTCCGGTCGATCCGCTCGTAATATTTGTTCCCGTCCCACTCATACAGCAAATAGGGCTTGTCGAACGTTGTTGCGTAGCCTTCCACGTAGAAGTCCGTGTCAATTCGCTTCTCCGCCGCCGTCGGGATCAATAGCGGCTGGATCATTGTTCGGTACTCCCGATCCTTCGTCTTTGGCATTTGGTGTAACCTCCTTTCCCAATTCTGAAACTTCCGCGTATTCCTTGCGGATATAATATTTCTCGCCGCCCTCAACGTGCGCCATGTTCCAAACGTCCATAACGCCGTTGCGGTTCAGCAAGCCGCGGTCAAATAACTGTGTGCTGATATTCAGCTTCGTTTGATTGCTTGCGTATTGTAAGCGGTTCGCGGTAAACGTGATCGCGTTCCCGAAGGACAATTCCCGCGCCGTGTACGTCATATTCGACATAACAAGCGAAAGCTGGATCGCGAAAGGCTCGATCTTGCCTTCGTAATACGCGTTCCATTCGTCCTCTGTGTATTTGTTTTGCAGAATGCCCGCGTTCGTGCCGAAGTAGTTAAACACGTTTTCATTGATCTGCGCCATCTGCGCGGCGTTGACCGTGAACGGCTTGCTTTCGATCGGCTTCACGTCAGCAAACTTCGCGTCGTAGATCACCATTCCGGACTGATTTTCCGCCGAAAGGTTATCCGCCGTGAAGCGCTTGCGCTCCTTCGTGATGTCCTCCGGCTTCAACATATTTGCAACCTTCGCCAAGAAGCGAATAGAAGCCGAATTTTTAACGCCGTTGATAATGCCTTGATTTTGCGTGTGGATCAACTGCATTGTAGGACGAAGCGCGGCGTTACTCTCGCCGAAGAAATCGTCGGTATACTGAAACTGTGTCATTACGCCGACGCGTTCAAACTCGATCGCGGCTTTCTGCCCGCTCCCGAACGTATAACGCAAAAACGGCGCGCCGTTGTACTCGACAACTTCGCACCGTTGAGGAAGCAGGGGATAATACCCGATCAGCCCGCCGAATTCATCTTCGATCGGGACGATGAAGCAAGTATTATTCACCGAAAGGATCGTCGCGATCCTGTAAATGAACTTCGATGTATCCATGAACGGATTAGGCTTGAACTGCAACGTCCGTTCAAGGTTCTTTTGCGCCGTGCCGCTGATCTCCGGTTTCAGCTTTGAAGCGAAGGACGCGAACGAATGTATCGCCGCGCGCGTAAGCTCCATTTCGTAAATACTTTCCGGCGCGTTGCTGAAAACGGGCGTGTACCCGTTTAGCATTTTGAAATAGCCTTCCGCCTTCAAGTCGGCTTTCGGCTTCCGGAAGATAGTTTCAAAAACTCCCATGTTGTTTATCACCCCGCATTTTTGAGCATTTCGCCGATTTCGTTATAATATTTCTGCCGCACGGTCAGCGCGTCGATCACGGAAACGAAGCCGTCAATTCGCGCCCGCTGTTCGATCTTCACGGGACGGAATTTCCGCGTTTCCATGTTGTGCTTCAACGCGACGTTGAGGAAGTGCGCCTTCAACAAGTTATTGTCGGCAATCTTGAAATTGCCGTCCTTGATAACGCCTTCAAACTCACGGATCACGGGCGCAAGGTTTTCACCCTGCCATACGTCGTCCGTCTGCCAGCCCGCGCCCTTCAAGTCGTCGATCAGATATTGCGCGGAATAGCGGTCGTACCCGATCTTCAAGATATATATTCCATACTGATCCCGAAGCATAGAAAACCATTCGTAAACGTCGTGATAATCGACGTGGTTTTCGCCGGATAGCTTAACGATCCCTTGCTTTACGAAGATGTCATACGGTACGCCGTCGATCGCTTGCGCCGTTTCAAGGCGGTTCGCGGGCATAAAGAATTGTGCGAAGGCATATAGAACGCCGTCCCGCTCGATCACGACGGAAGCGGCGGTCAAGTCCGTTGTTTGCGAAAGGTCTATGCCGCCCACGGCGTAACTGTCCTTGAAATCCTCCAGCTTCGCGTGAATTCCTGCGCCGTCAACGACAACGTAATCAAGCCACGCGACGGAAGAATTCTGCTTGATATTGCAATACTTCGTAAGGAATTCAGCCCGCTTCGACATACTCATTTCAGCGACGGCGATTTCCTCTTTGAAGAAGTCCGGCGAAACGGAAACGCCCATATTCGGATTTGCTTTTTTAAGCTCTTCAAGGTCGTTCCATTTCTCCACGTCGTCGATCATGTAAAGCAGAGGAAGAAGGCGGCGTTCCTTGCTTCCGCCCTTCAAAAACGCGGTCGATCTCTTCATCAATTCATCGAAGATACCGTCGTTTTCGTAACCCGCCGTTGAGATCGAAAGGATCATCGGCTGGCGGCGCGCACCAAGCGCGGATTTCATAACTTCGTACTGCTTCAAGCCGCCGTCGCCGCGCCACGACGCGACTTCATCGTTCACGACTAAATGCGGATTGAAGCCGTCGGATTTCTTCGCGTTGAACGCAAGCGGCTTGATCGCGGTATTGCTTTCTTCGATGTAAATATCGGATCGGCGCTTCTTCGATAGGTCGGAAAGCTCCGGTTCTTTTTTAATCATCTGATAGAAATTATCGTAAACGATGTTCGCTTGCTCCAGCTTCGGCGCAAGGCAATATATTTTTGCGCCGTATTCGCCGTCAAGATACGCCATGTACGCAATGACGGCGGACGCAAAAAGCGTTTTGCCGTTCTTGCGCCCGATCACAATAAACACTTCACGAAAGACGCGCGTTCCGTCCTCTTCGACGATCCCGAACATAACGGAAACGGCGGCTTTCTGCCACAACTCCAGCTTCAAAAGGTCTGTGCGCCCTTCGCAATGATGGCAAAAGTTTTCGATGAACCGAATTGCCTTGTTTGCCTTCTTCGCGTTGAAGGTGAAAAGCCCTTCTTGAAGCCCCTTCACGATGTATTCATACAGAAGGCGAACCCACTTGCCGACGGTTATATTTCCGGAAGAAATGCCGTCGAAATACTCGTAAATGTAATTTGAAAAGGGCATTTTTATTCGTCCCGTAACGCCTGTAAACGGCTTTCTTTTTTCTTCTCCGGCGGTACAAGATCGCAAAGCTGTTTGATAATAGCGGCGTGATTTTTTGTCATGGCGATATGTGTTTTCACCGCGTCGCTTTGCTTCGTCCCGCTCTGATTTGCGCCGTTTTGGTATTCGACGGTGTAGCCCTCTTCGTTGATGATCTCTTGCAACTCTTCAAGGGATACCGCCATGAACGCCGCGTTCTTGATAAGGCTTTCGACGGTCTGCAACTTGTTTTTGTCCAAGTCTTTGAAAATGCGCTTCAATCGGGAAAACTCCCGCTTGATCTTTTCTTCTTTCGTCAAGTCCTTCTTTGTCGCCATAAATATCACCCCCTTTTCCGGTCAACCCACACCCCCTTAAACGCGTACACCCGTTATGCGCGCGCCTGCGGAGTATTTTTAACCTCCCGCCCTCGGTGTTTCCCCCTCCCTAAACTTTGAGCGAATAGGGGGGGATATGAGGTTTCCCGCTTCGTCGAATGCGTACCGTTTTTTCTTGTCGTTCCGGTGGTGTTCTTTGTTGTGGCAATCTTGACAAAGCGCTTCGAGATTGTCCCACGAAAGCGCTATGTACGGATCGTTGATATTCTGCTTCGTCAAGTATGTTTTGTGATGTGCGATCTTCGCGGTTACTGGATTGTCCGGCGTTGAACAGCGTTCGCACAAGTAGCCCATCGACTTCAAGAAGCTGTCGCGGCATGAACGCCAAGCGTCCGAATTGTAGAACCTTTCCGCCCACGGCTTCATGCGGTTATCCTCCTTCCTGTGGAAAAGTCTGTGCAAAAGAGCAAAAGAAAAAGCCTTCCGCGTATCACGCAAAAGGCTTTATCCCGCGCTATTCAATTCGCAATAATTCAGCGTAATTATTATATCACGCGTAAGCGTCGCGGACAAGGTGCATTGTTTGGTCGCGTTTTGGTCATTTGTCAACGGCTTTCCGGTATGTCGCCGCTGATACCGCCGCCGGAATGCCGAATACGCATACCGCCATATCATTGACGATCTTGTTCCGCCAGCGGCGCGCCGTCTTTATCTCTTTGAGAATTCCCGCGTCGGAAAGCTCTTCCGCGATCTCTTCCCACGTCGCCGTTCCGCCCTCTCGCGGATTGCCGTTGATGTCCTCGCCGAAATAGTAAAGCCGGATCACAACGAATTCTTTATGCCCCGCGAAAAGAGAAATAGCGCGCGTCAAGCTCTCGAAGCCGGATTTCGTTTCTTTGAACTGCTTTTGTTTTTCCTCTCGCATTTCCTCGACGATCTCCGCTTCGGTCTTGTGCTGAATAAAGCCTTTTGCCTGTGGTGTTGCCGAAAACGTCTTGCGCCCTGCGTGATACTCAACGTCGCAATACGCTTCTTCATCGGCGACAAGCGCCGCCAGCTTCTTGTAGTTATACAGCAACGTTTCCATTGCCTTGAAGTAATTTACGTACCCCGTGTTCTGCGTGTACGCTTCCGCCGCTCCCGCTCTTGCGGCTTCAAATACGGCTTCCCGCAATTCTTCGGGAAGGTCGGTTTGCTTTTTAGCCATGTGTTCCACCTCCGGTTAGATATTCGATAATTGTTTTCGCCGCCTGTTCCCAGCCGTAGCAAAGCGCGGCTTTGTAGCCCTGCGCCGAAAGAGCGTCCAGCCACTCCGATTGATGATCGCTTGTCCTGCCGCCGCGTTGCCGTTTAAGCTCTATGTAAAGCCCGTGATACTGCCCGCGCGCGACGGGCAAGCATAGATCGGGAACGCCCGCTTTCACGCCCTCCGCCCGAAGCCGTCCCGCTTCCGCCTTGTGTCTGCTCCCGCCGTTCGGGACGTGATAAAGCAAATTCAATTCGGGATATTTCCCGCTTTGCATAGCCGCCCACGAAAACAGCGTCATTTGCTCTTGTGCTTCCGTCGGAACGGGCATTTTATTTTTCTGCATTCTGCGATCCCTCCCGTTCCCAATCGGCGAAGAAGAAAAACGGCTTGTTCTGCGCCATTGCTTCGCCGAATTCGTATTTCGCGCCTTTGCTCTCTTTCCAGTCCGGAAGAAAACAGACTTCGGCGCACTCTGCAAGCATAGCGCCGGACATACGCATATAGGCTTCCCACGTGAAGCCCTCCGCCGGAAGAAGCGCCGGATTTACGACGATGAAGCCGCCTTCCTCCAACTTCTTTTGCGCGTTGTAAAACTTCGTGAAATAATACGGATCGCCCGTGATCTTTCCGGCAAGATATAGCGTCCTTTTTTTCCTGCATTGTGTTTCCTCCCTTCATTCCGTGAAAAGCGTTGCTTGTGCTTTCCGCTCTTCCTGCTCCAATAGATCGAAAAGCCGGATTTGTGCTTGTTCCTGTTCCAGCCGTTCGTTTGCCGCGCGGCAATAATCTTCGTCGATCTCAAAGCCGACGAAATCCAGCCCGCCTTGACGATAGCAAGCGATCAAGGAACTTCCGCTTCCGGCGTGTGTGTCCAATATCTTCATACCTTTTCGGGCGAAGAGGGAAAGAACCCACGAATACAGCTTCACGGGCTTTTGTGTCGGGTGAATTGTCCCGTCGTTCAGCAATTCAACGCGATTGCATACGAAAACGCGTGTCGGCGTGTCGAAGCTGGTATATGCTAACTCGCAATCGCTCATTGTCAAGCCGTGTTGCCCCTTGTCCCATACAAGCCAGCCTTTATGCCCTTGTTCAAGATACGGGACGAAGTAATTTCCGCCCCATATCACTTGCGCTTTTGAAACGCGTTCCAATTCGCGGAAGTATTCGGGCGGGGGAATAGCCTTGTCCCAGCTTTTCCGGATATGCTCTTTTCGGTTATGCTTCGGATTGCCGCATACGCGCTTCTTCTGTCCGTCTATGCCGATACCGTAAGGCGGATCAACGATCGCAAGATCGAAGAAGCCGTCGGGAAACTCTTTCATTCCCTGCATACAGTCCATGTTATACAGCTTGTTCAATTCAAGCATACGTTGTTCACCTTCTTTCTTTTTCTCCCCCCTCCGCCCCCCGCTGGGGGGAACGGGCTTAAAGGAATAAATCTATCGGCGATCCGGCGGGCTTCCTCGATCCGTGTTCCGAACCGATCCTTCACGATTGATTTTATATCCCCGCCGCCTTCCCGCTTGTATCACTCCCGCGCTTTCATTATCAAGGGCAAGCGGCTTCGCCGTGCTTCGCACCCTTGACAATGCGCGCGTTCGTGATCTCTGAAAAGCGGGCGACGGGGAATAAATAAAATCAATCTTCCGGAAGGAAAAGCGCTGGTCGTAAAACTTTACACATTTACAAGGCTTTTTAATGCGCCCCTTCGGGCGTTCCCGCTATTCGCGTTTCCTCCGGCGTTTCGGTTTCTCCGGTTCGCGTACATATTTATAATATATGTAGCCCCACTTCGTCGCGCGGGCTTCCACCAGCTTGTAACCCTTCGGCGCGATCGGTGCTTTCTTTTCCGTATACGTCCGAAGTGCAAGCGTCGGCGTTTCCTTCTCCGGCTGGCGAAGATTGCGCGTCGCCTTCCAACGGTGTCCGCCCTGTTCCGGTGTCCAATGGTTGAAGAGGTAGTCCGCAAGCCCCGTGTAATCCTGCCCGTAGTCAATGCCGTTATAATAATTGTGTTCGCGCAAGTGCCGAATATGGATTACTGATCCGTCGTTCCACTTGCCGCTGATCGTTTCTTCCGGTATGCCGTCCGAAATCATGTGAAAATGAATTCGGTTCGTAGACTTGCCGCGCCCCATGTAAATAATGATCTTCGCGTCGGGGCAAGCCCTTTGAAGCCGCCGGAAGTAATTGTCGCGTATTCTGCGCGCTTCGCTGAATGTATGAACTTCGCTGTCGTCGTCGAACGTCAGCGTACTATATAAGGAAAGCGGCGAAAAGTTTTCATTAACCAGCCGCTGGTGTTTCCGCTTTGATATGCCGATCCGGTGTTGCGCGCGCTCTTCGTCGTCCTTGAAGCGCGGTCGCGGTTCAGCTTTTTTGATGTTCGCTCGATCTGGTACGGTGTAAACCTCTTGTTCACATACAACGCCCGAAAAAATACGTCTTTTAACCCTCTGCATAATCCCGCCGCCCTTCCTTGACAAAAGCGCCGTAAAATGCTATAATTTCAATATTGAATAGCTCCTTTTACAGCTATGTAAGAGGAAAAGAGAACGTCCGGAACGTCGCAACCGGACGTTCTCTTTTTTTGTTTTGTCAGCCGTTATTAAATCCTGCGCCCTGCTCGAAATCGGCGCACCGTTCTTCTTCGCAAGGCTTGAAGCGCATTCCGTCCGCGCACCCGACGCAAGGGAATGGGCGTACCCCGTCCGGAAGCGCGCCTTCGCGCAAGTGAACACATTGTTCCAGCTTCGCGCATTGATCGCACCAGCACTTCCGGCAATCGCCGATCAGCGTTTTTTCAACCGGACGTTTCAAGCCCTCTTCGGCTTCCTGCGCGTCGTGTTCTTCCTGCATTTCCCGCGCCGCCTGTTCGATCGTGTAATCTTCAACGCCGTTCATAATGCCCCGAAAGAAGGGCGCGAACGCGTAGCCGATCCCCAGCCCTGCGCGCAAAAGCAATTCTTCGTCGATCTTAATATCTGCCATTGTTCCCGCCGCCCCTCCGAAGCGCTCTGAAAAGCACGTTCAAAACGATGTAGACGATCACAACGGAAGCGGCGACGCAAGCAACGCCGCAAAGCATATAAAAGGCGTTCACCATGAATTGATACATTGTCATTCGTCAGCCCTCCCGAAAACCTCTTCCGCGTCGATGTCCCGCGCGGCGGCAATGTGCTTCATCATATCGACGGCTTCGGCGCGCTGTTTCTGCTGTGCCGCGTTCTCGCCGTTTAAGTACGATACCAAGATTTCAGATTTTAGATTGCAAAGCGGGCGAACGCCAACGTAGCCGTGGTACGCGTTGTAGTTGTACAACGTGCCGTCCGAATTGACGTTGCGGACGAAATTATTTATCGGGCTGTCCGGTGTAGCCGTCCACCACCAACAATCCGGAAGCGCCGGAATGTTGCCGCGCAAAAGGCGGTATTCCTCGCAAGTGATAAGCCCGATCCGGACGCGATCGCCGCCGTAATTCTTCAAGCCGTCGTCGGCGGTCAAGTCGATGTTGAAATACTCGAACATTTCTTCCGGCGCGCCCGCCTTAATCAGACGGCGCAAGAATTCGCCGTTCAGATAGGCGCGAAGGGAAGAAGCGGCAAAGTCGTTCTTGTTCTCTTCGTCGAAGGCGCGTTCCTCGACGCATTTAGAAGCAATGCACTTCACCCAATCCGCGCCCGTCTGAATGACCGTCCAAGCGATCCCGCCCATCGTGAATTCCTGTTTCGGCTCGAAGCCGTGTTTGTTCTCTTTCATATTGAATAGCTCCTTTCCTGCGGCGCTGTCTGCGCCCGCTCGTTGAATAAGTCTGTTGATATACCAAACCGCCTTTTGCAAGTCCTCTTCACCGTTTTTCAGCTTCCAGCGCCACAAATACTTGATCGCGTTCGCTGTGCAAAAGGCTTCGATACCTTGAAGCCCGCTTGTCGCGGCTTCCAGCGCGTCGATACACTCAATCCCGCCCGCGTTATAATGCGGCGGGTGGTTCACCCGCTCCGCCATGATTAACACTTCTTGCCGCCGTGCCGATACGGGCGGCTTTTGTTGTATTCGTGCTTCTGTGAGATCGCCGCGTCAATGTCGATCCCTGCGTATCCGCAATAATCAAGAACGCGAATAATCACGTCTGCAAGCTCCGTGGGGATACCTTCGGGCTTGCCGTTGTCGCTGAAATAGATTTCCGTTGCGCTGTGTCCGTTGCGGTATTCCTCCAGCGCTTCGGATACCTCCGAATGAATGAGCGCTAAAACCTCCGGAAAGCCGCGTTCCTCGTCCCACCAGCCGTGGGCGACGGCGTTTTCGTGAATTTCCTTTGCAACCTCGTTAATTCCTGTCATTGTCTGTTGTCCTCTCTTTCAATTCTTTTTCGGCGTTGCCGTCAGCTTCCGCCGCGCGGCAATCGCATTTTTCGCCGCTGTCAAGATGTGCGCCGCAATGCGGGCATTCCTTGTATGGTGTCGCCATGTCGTTCTCCTTCTTGATAATCAGCCGCCGGAAGCCGTCGGCGCATAGCGTCAAGCCGTGTTCCTTCACGTACTCCCGCCGCCGTGCGGCTTCTGCCGCTTCCCAGCCGCAAGAAGCGCATTCCGAAGGCTTGCATTTCTGTGCTTTCTCCGGATCAATGCCCAGCAAGCACTTCAAGGGCGGCTTTTCCTGTTTGTTACTCATTCTTCACCCGCTTTCCGCACGAAGGGCAATAATTGAGCGGGTAGCCCTTGCCGTTCTTCATGTAATCCGTTGTCCGTCCGCATTTGCGCCCGTTTACTACTGCGTAGGAAACAAGCGCGGCGGATAAAGCCATTCCGAACCCTGCGGGCTTGCTGTGGTGTTCTTCAATGAACCGTTGAAGCGCGATCGCTTCGCAAAACGGACATTTCTTTTTATCGCTCATTCCTTCACCCGCTCCCCGTTATAGATAACTACCATTGAAGGGAAGGGCGCGGGATCGGCGGCGTTCCCGTCGTCGTCCGTGAACCGTAGCCGCCCGCGCACGAAGCGGATTTCCGCTTTCCCGTAAATGTAATCGTGAAAATATGCCGTGTCCGTCCGCGCTGGGATAAGTAAAACAATCGGATACCCCCCCGCGCTTCCTCGAAAGCCTTTTGAACCCACTTGCCGATCTCGCGTCCGTAAGGCGGATTGCAGAATACCGCGCCGCCGCGATCCCAGCTTTGCGAAAGCCCGTCCGTTTCCGGCGTGTAATACAAAGAGCATTTCGCCGTCTTGTCGGTCGCCGCCGGATCAAGCACGAAGCCGAATTCGGCGTTCAGCTTGTCGAAGAAGTCTTGCGGCGTACACCAGCACATATTTTTAGAGGATAGAAGCGCCGCGTTCATTCGTCCGCCACCTCGCTTCCTGTAACCTTTTTCGTTTTGCCCTCTGTAAAGGCTTTTACCGCCTTCGCCTTGCTGGTGAATGTGTCCTTCGTTTCAATGCCGCACTTCGGGCAATATGCGAAATATTCCTTGTTCTGTTTGTCCTCATATACCCGCGCATTGCTGTTTTCGCCTTCGCAAAACGGGCATTCCATAGGCGTTTCCGTGAAAAGCCGCTTTTCTTCCGGCGCGTCGTCCGTTTCCGGCTTTTCGTCGGCGAATACGCGAACAACCGCCGCCACCTGCTCAAAGTCCAAATAAACGGGCTTGTTCTCCGTGATCCCTTCGATGTTGTAGCCCGTTACCTGTTGAAAGCCGTTTCGCGTAAGCGTGAATTTGTCGCACTTGATAGAGAATTCAACGCCACTTTTCAGAATAACGCGTACCGTCATTTTAGGCATTGTCCGCCACCTCGCTTTCGTATGTGTGCAACCTCGTACCGCACATAGGGCAATATTTGAAGGGGATTTCGTCGCCCATGCTCCAGCCGTATTGCCCTTGTTCTAATCCGAAGCCCGCTTCGCACTTCGGGCAATGAAATTCGATGTACGCGAAAGACGGCGTTTCGTCCGTGCTGTCGCAATCGTCAATAACCCACTTCGCCGAAGCGCGATTTGTTGTTGTGTCGCTCATATTGAATAGCTCCTTTCGTGTGATTTAATATTTACCGTAGACGCGAACGGCGGTTTTTCCGCCATGCGTCGCCGCCGATACGATAGCCGAAGGCATAAAGGAAACGCGCAAGAAGTCCCGCGCGGCGCGCTTCGCAAGCCGCCATGTAATCAACTTCGCGTTCGGCTCTTCCGCCGCCGTGTCGTCGATCGGGTATTCGCAAATAAGCACGGTGTTTCCGAACGGGCGACGCGCCGGACGCTCCTTCATATACTCCTTGTTGCCTTCCTTGCACTTGATAATTTCAAGCGCCTTCGGGAACTGCCAGCCGCTTTTGTTGTCCTTCATTGTGTGCCGCTCCTTTCAAAGTACATATTCCCATCGGTTTTTCATTTCTTCCGGCGATACGTAGTAATCGCGGCGGCGTGTCCCTGTCCAAGCGATCCCACCCGCCGATCCCGCGAATGTGAAGTTTGCCGCGCGAAGGGAAGCGCCGTTTTCACTCTCCAGCGTGTAGGTAATGACCTTCTTGTATCCCATATCGCGGGCGATCCGGACGCAAGCGCCGTACAGCTTCGTACAAGCGTTTCTTGTCCCGTCGGTGCAATTCCGATAGATTTCAAGCGTCGCGCCGTCGTCAAGTTTCCGCGCCGTAGGTCTGCCGCATATTGCAACGCCGCAAAGCCGTTCGCCTTCAAAGCAGGAAATCGCGAACTTCCCGCCAACTGGCGGTATATTGTGCCGATGGTATTTCCCGACGAACTCGCGGGCGGGCTTTAAGTGCGTAGGTCTGATTTCAAGCATTCGCCGCCCCTCCTTAATTCGTGTACGGGCTTTCAAGCGTCCAGCCGAAGCAATCCGTACTTTTCCATTCCGTTG
>ERZ808292.68-NODE-68-length-33538-cov-7.846430_pt1 | contig 33538 bp, 30 predicted proteins | sample MGYA00521275_ERZ808292 | MGnify/ENA primary metagenome ERZ808292 (study PRJEB31516, sample SAMN03275613) | gut metagenome | biome: mammalia-associated habitat; material: feces | host: Papio cynocephalus | place: Kenya | collected 2012-07-26 ... | reverse complement strand
CTTTTAAGCGGTTTTTCATCTTATTTTAACTATTTAGTTATTAAGCGGAAAGAAATTTTATATGTATAGACATAACCCAAGCTTGCTTGTCCATCAGAAATACTTTGTTGGATACATGCTTGTAATGTAAGTACATAATGTTCAGCTACTGTTACATTTGTTTCTTCATCAATTCCTTCAGGAATTAAACTTGCTGTTAATTTTGTTGTAACTGCTGAATTAGGTCTCTTAGAATTTTTATAGATTTTTCTAATATCTCTAATAACACTTGTATCTAATAAAGAAATTTCAGGCTCATTTCCTTCACTATATGGAGTTGTTACTTTTCCATTAGAATATCTACTAGTTCCGTAGAATTGTTGAATTTGATAATTATTACCATCTTTATTAAATTGTTGTATAACAGCACTTTCAGCATAAATACTGTTGCTATCATCTGTACCAGTTTGGCTTAAGTAAGTAACAGAAACATTATCGTTATATAAAGTAGTATCTGATAAAGATTCTTCTTCATATGTTTCAGAAAGACTTTGACTATAGTTATATTCTCTTACCACACCTGTAGGTTCATTAATTTCGGCAGCAATAATTGTATCATTAACTTGTTCAAGTAATGCTTCTGCTTCATCATGTTTATTTCCATCTTCAACATCAGGAACTAAAGTACCATTATCATAGTACTTATTGTAATCGAATATTACTTTATCACTATCTGTTTCTTGGTAATCGCCAACACTAGTATATCCGTAACTAAATACCATAGTATATGATTGTAATAATTCTCCATAATACGTAAATTCGAAATCATAGCCATATTTTAATAAACGATTATGTTCATCAAGTTGAGCATAGATTATTTGTTTAACACCTTGTCCAGCATATTGAGTTCCTTCTTCATAATAAATATCTTGATTGTATTGAAGGGTAATATTTCCGTTTTCATCTTTTGAAGAACTATACCATTGAGTGTTTTTATCAAATGTTGGATTTCCATCAGAATCAACAGCTTCATAATTACTCTTTGAAAGATATTGAACAAAGTTAGATCTCATTTGGAAATTAAAATAATCTTTTACTGGTGTCTTATCTATGTTTCTATCTAATACACGATAATTGTTAGGTACAGAATATTTTTCTCCATCTTTAAGATCTGGTTCGCTTTCTCCATCTTTTGGTAATTCGTGAATTATTTGAACAAAATAATTTGTGCCATTAATATCACGATTGTTAACAAATCCTTTATTTTTTGATGTTTGATCTTCGTGAGTTTCATATGCTTCATCAGTGGCTACTGATAAAGTTGTACTACTATCTTGTATAATCACATCATTATCATAAATGTTATAAGTCATATCAATAGTTGATGTCTTATATCCTGCATCTATTTCAAAATAAACATAATCGTAATTTTCATAAGCGTGGACTGTCATAGTTTTATTATCTCTAACAGCAAATCCTAAATTAGAAGATAAAGCAAAGAATTGTTCTTCGTTTAATACACCATCAAATTGTTTTTTCTCTCCACTAGAAGAAGAATCATCTTTTCTTGGTGTATATACTTGTTTCGATACATCTTTCTTTTTTAATTGCTTCTTGCTAGATACTTGTGATTGTGTTGATGAACCTTGTAATTCAGCATAATCCTCCGGATCAAACAATTGAATATTATTATCTTCAGAAGTTCCACGATTGTAATAGCTATAACTACTCACTTGAGTTCTTTTAGCATATTCTTCCCAATCGTATTGCGCTGAAATATCTTCCTCTATAGATAACAATTTTAATCCTTTTACTTCTTCTTTTTCTTTTAAAGTGCCTTTATTGTTATCGTTATTGTTTGATGAGCCATTGTCACAGCCAACAATCATAGCAGCAATTAAAGCAAAAGGTAAAATCATTGCTCTTTTTTTCATAATAATTCCTCCTTCTAAATCACATATTTGAAAAACAAATATTGTATATGAAATAATACTATTATTTCGGCCTAATGTCAAACCATTTTTGCCAGTTACATAACTTATTTTTTTGTTTTCTTACTAGTTAACTCAATAAGTTATAGTTGCCTGCTCATTACTGTTTATAACAATTAGATAAGATTTGTCAGCATTTTTTATTGTCAAATGAATAGGTTCTTGTTCTAAATCAAAAATATCAAAAGCTAAAACAATAAAATATTTTATTGTTCCATTAATATTTTCCCCATAATAGGTTGTTATGTTGTTCGCAGTTCTTTTCTTTAAAGAAACACCATCAATAGTTACTGTATCCACCTTAACTTTTACTTTAGGAGTAGATGAAAATATAGTTAAAAATAATATGATACCCAGTATACTTAAGATTGATATCGTTAATGCTGTTATGTTAATAATTTTTGTCGTTTTTTTCATTAAATTCACCATTTTTATTTTGCTATAAAAATAGTTAATTTATTCTTTTTGTCTTTTTAATTTGAAGAAATCTTTTAAAAGTGTGCTTGCCTCATTTTCTAATACACCACTAGTGACTTCTGGTTTGTGGTTTATTCCTTTTTGTTCAAACAAATTAAAAGACGATCCTATCGCGCCACCTTTAATATCTTTAGCGCCATATACCACTCTTTTTATTCTTGACCACATTATGGCACCAGCGCACATTGAACAAGGCTCTAGTGTCACATATAAAGTACAATCTATTAGTCTCCAAGATTTCAATTTCTTACTAGTTTTTTTGATGGCAATGATTTCGGCGTGTCCAGTAGGATCTTGTTTAGTTTCGCGCAAATTATGTCCACGTGCAATAATTTTATCATCTTTAACAATTACAACTCCAACTGGAACTTCGTCAAGTTCAAAAGATTTATATGCTTCTTTTAAAGCAACTTTCATAAATTTTTCGTCTTTTTCCATATATTTCACCACCAAAAAACCATTGCACATGAGAAAGACGCTTATGGCTGCTACGTTCCCGTCCTGACCAGGTTCACACTTTGCTCATCGCAATGGCACTATTATTATAGCATAGTTTTATCGCATAAATGCAATATTTTTTTATTTTTGGCAAAAAAAAGATAGAATGACCAAAAATCATTCTATCTATTATTCATAAAATTATTTTTTCTTTGGATATAAAACTTTAATTCCGCCCATGAAAGGAACTAAGGCATCAGGAATAATAACTGATCCATCTTTTTGTTGATTTTGTTCAAGTAATGCTGGGAATAAACGAGATGTTGCTAATCCAGAAGCATTTAAAGTATGACAGAACTTTGTTTTTCCTGTTTGTTTATCGCGGTATCTAATCATACCTCTACGAGCTTGATAATCTCTAGCATTTGACGCTGAAGATACTTCTTTATAAATTCCCATAGATGGAATCCAAATCTCAACATCATATGTTCTAGCCATTGAGTGAGAACAATCGGCAGCGGCTAATTTAGAAATTTGGAAATGTAATCCTAATCCTTCTACTAATTTAGCGGCTTTATTAACTAATTCTTCAAAAGCTTTATCTGATCCTTCTTCTGTTGTATATTGAACCATTTCTACTTTATCAAATTGATAGCCACGAATCATACCTCTTTCTTCAGTACGATAACTACCAGCCTCACAACGATAGCAAGGAGTATAAGCAAAATATTTCTTTGGTAATTCTTCCTCAGATAAAATTTCTTTACGATGTAAATTTACTAAAGCAGTTTCTGCAGTTGGAAGCATAAATTTATCTTGTCCTTCAAGCCAGAAAACATCTTCTTTAAATTTTGGGAATTGACCCGCTGTATAACCACTTTCTTCATTTAATAAATGTGGTGGTAAAATCATTGTATAGCCATCTTTTAAATGTGTAGTAATGAAGTAGTTAATTAAAGCCCATTCTAATTGAGCGCCTAATCCAGTATAAATCCAAGTTCCACGTCCAGATATTTTCGCAGCTCTTTCATAATCGATTAATCCTAAAGATTCTGCTAATTCAACGTGATCTTTTGGTTTGAAGTCAAATTCTGGTTTCTTACCAAAAGTATAGATTGGTTTATTATTTTCTTTTCCACCAGGTAATAAATCATCATCTGGTAAATTTGGTAATGTTTCAACAAATTCTTTAATTTCTTTTTCTAAGTTTGCTAAGTCTTCTTCATTTTTAGCGTTTTGTGCTTTTAAATCTTTAACTTTAGCAAATATTTCTTGAACATCTCCGCCATTTTTCTTAACAACTGGTACTGATGCAGATAGTTTATTGATTTCTGCTTTTACAACTTCTACTTTTTGAATAAGTTCAAGTCTTTTATCCATTTTTTCAATGGTACTTGTAAAATCAACATCCCATCCTTTTTTCTTTAAAGCTGCAGAAACATATTCTGGCTTTGTTTTAATTAAATTTAAATCTAGCATGTTTTTTTCCTCCTAAAAAAATAAAAACGTCCCATAATGGGACGTAAATAACCGTGGTGCCACCCAATTTATATCTACATAGTAAATATATCTTGAATACTTTTAACGCAAGTTTACGGAACGATTAAGTTCACTCTATGAGACGGACTAATTATTTTGCATTTACGCTTTCCACCATATAGCGATTCTCTAAAAAATGCTTAATAATATTTTTCTCAATCTTTGAGCACACTTATTGTATTATGCTTTTAATTAAATATCAACTAATTTATTGTAAATTGATTTTAGAAATATATTGTAATGCTTTCCAATATAAATAAGCCGACCATTTTCTTTTCTTTGTTGAAAAACGAATTTTTTCTTTTAAGAATCTAACTTCTAAAACATCTTTATATTGAAGCATTAATCGTTTTATATCTTTTATATCAACTTTTACTATTTCTTTATTATATTCAAATTCAATATGTGTTTTATAAACTTTTAAATATGTTTTTCCAATTGGTTTTTTAAAGAATTCTGTTTCTTTAGCATATTGTAAATCTAAATCTCGTGCTTCTAAAATAACATCTTCATCCTTCGCGGAATCAATAATCTTTTTTAATTCCTCATATTGTTTATCATCAAGTTCCGCTAGAGTGGAAGTAAAATCTTTACTTTCAAGTGTGCAATCGCGATGGTATTTGGCTTCGAAATCACATTTTGTACAAAATACTTTATTTCCTTTTGAAGACAATACTTCTAAACGATGACATTTTGGACACATATATAATCCTAATTCTAACCATTCAGCGCGAGCAAAACCAATACGTTGTTTGTGATTTGATTCTTGATGATGTTTAAGATCATCTACTGTAATGCCATCCACTATTACCTTATGTAATTCATTTACATCCATTTCTTGAACTTGTTCTTTAGATAAAACTTCTTGTACTGAATAAATTATTTTTGTATGGTGTGCATATTTGCTCCAACGAGATGCTCTAGCGCCCGCTCCATTAATTCTTAGAATTACAACTGGTACTTTCATCATTTTAGCGTATTTAGCGATGCTAACATCTACTGGTAAAGTTCGGCAAAACATATCGATATCTCCTTCTGGATAAACACCAATACTTTTTCCTTCTCTTACTAACTTTTTAGTCATTAAAACATCAGATATATCACTGTCTGACATTCCTCTTTTTATTTCACCTAATAAAGTTCCACTGAAAAATGTTAAAAATTTATTTTTAAACATTTCATCATGAACTATAAAATGAATAATATGTGTAGGGAACATCAAATTAGCGTAAATGCCGTCCCAATTGCTTAAATGATTAGAAATAAACAGAACTGGTCTTTTAGGAATTTTCTTATTATTCTTTTTAAATCTTACATGTTGGAAAAGAACAACATATAGCCATACAAATGGTCTAAATATCGTATAAAAAATCACTTGTGGCCATGATCTAGTTTTCTTGTTCTTATTCTTTTTATTCATCTATATTCACGCTACTTTCAAACTATTAATTATTATTCATTCTAAACGAATTTTTAATACTAATACACAACCATATTAGCATTAAAAACGTCCATTCTACAAATGTTTTTATGTTTTTTTAATAATTTAGAATGAACGTTTTGATTATATTGTATTTTTGTGATTAAATAAACGACAAAATTACTATATTTTGTTGATTTTATTTTGATTTTGAAGAGCACAATTGTTTGGTATTACTATTGTAGTTTCCAAACACACTACACGCTAATGAATCATTATCAATATAAGGATTACGGTTGTGTTGATGACCATATATTGCATTGTTTCTATCTATTTCTTTTTGACTGACTGGATCTTCTAATGACCATCGAAGCATCATTTCTAAACTCCAAACATTTAATCCTGGATAAGAAGTTCCACCTAAATTTGTATTTCCTGTTTTCCAAGACGCCACTCTATCTTCATAAGCTGTAACCATATAGAAATAACTTCTTGCAAAATCACCTTTATATATATCTCCTGGTTCGAATACTGTTCCAGAATATCCTGATATTGAACTTTTACCTAACTTATTAGTTAATGTTATTCCTGTTTTTGCTTGATTTTTAGTCACATAGGTATATGTAGCTGTCCCTACTTCTCCATATGGATAATTACTTCGATAACCATTTATTTTGCCATCAGATGGATAAATATGAAATGCATCGCTCATCATTGGTGAAGCATTATTAAACCAACTTTTTGGCATAGAGTGTTCTTTATTCCAAGTATCTCCTTCGTTTTTATAATTACCAACATCGCTAAAAGAATAACTAAAATCACCATAAATATCCCAAACAGTTCCATCACTTCTTACGTCACTATCTTTATATACTTCTTTTAAACTGCCATACGCAACAGTCTTTGGTTCACCAATAACTTTATATAGTTTAGTTTTTAATTCTTTTCCTTCAGAACGATTTAAGTCATCATAATTGTAATAATTGTCACTATTACTATAAGTCCAATTGTCACTAGGTTTAACATCAATAGAAGTTGAGTCTTTGCTTGTACTTGGAGTAGTGCTTGGCTTTGTACTATTTGAAGACGACACGCTATTGGATGGCTTTGTACTAGTTGATGTGGAAGATGTAATGGTATTTGAAATTTGACTATTACTTATAGATTCACTAATTGATGTCGAAATCGATGGTAAAATTACCGATATATCATCTTTACATCCAACTAATACTGCCGCGGCAGTTACTAATAATATTCCTAATTTAACTTTGTATTTCATATATTCACCTTTTAATAATTTATTCGTTTGTATTTCTTGTTCAATATTTAATTTGTTATATTTTACTTGTTAAACATTAAATCCGCGAACTCAGGATGATCAATAAACGGATTACGATTATGCTGTTCTGAATAATTGCGATTATTTCTCAATATTTCCCAAGTAGTCACTGGGAATTCTCTATTCCATTTTAAGCATAAATCTAGCGATGAAAAGTTTCCGGTTACACTATGACCATATGCCATATAAACATAAAGAGTTGCTCGAGCGACTTCTCCTTTCGCAGCATCACATGGCTCAAAATAAGAGCCTGATTTATAATTAGCTGTTACTCTATTTCCTGAATCTTTAACAACAGTTGAAGAGTTATGTTCTACCTCTGAGAATTTATAATTACTTCTTGTTCCATTAGTTTTCCAATCATCGGCAAAAATTTGTATTGAATCACTTTTTGGAGCAGTTGAGATTTTTGATTGTGGATAAACATGCTCCTTATTCCATTTATTTGCAGCATTGCCACTAACATGAGCCGTTTTTGGATAAGAACTTCTACTATATATACAAAAAACATTACTAGAATTATTAGGATCTTCATCTACTTTTTCATATCTCGTCCAATCATAACTCAAACTTTTACCACTGCTGACAATAGAAGAAAGCGCATTTTTTAAACTATCTCCTGTCTTTCCGAAGGCACTTTGATAGTAATTATCTCCTACAGATGGTGTAATACCTTCAATATACGGAGTTCTCATAAATTCTTTGCTAGCAGAACTATCACTTTGTATAAAATATTGCCATTTTCCTTCTATTATCCCACTAGATGTAGTTGAATTATTAAGTGACGAACTAATAGAAGTAGAGTTAGATGGCAAAACAGGCGAAATAATTGTGATATTTCCTTTATCACAAGCAACCAACATTCCCATTATAGCAGAGCATAAAATAGCAAACTTAAATTTCGTCTTCATATATTTCCTTCTTTCATATGGATATATTTGTAAATATATAATAACATTTTTTCAGTTTAAAACAAGCGCAATAATATTTATGCTTTTTCTATAAGAAAAAAAGACCGCAAAATCCAATTATTTTGGTTTTGTGGTCTAATTTAATTTGTTTATGTTTTATTTGTTGTTTTCTTCTTCAACAAATTCTTCTTGCTCTTGGTGTTCAACAACTGCAACAGAAGATACACGTTGATCATCATCTAAGCGAATGATTTTAACACCTTGAGTATTACGTCCTGCAATCTTAACTTGTTCAAGTGGTATTCTAATAATAATACCTGCTTTAGTAATAACCATTAAATCTTCATTACCATTTACAGCGCGAATTGTTACTAAGTTACCAACTTTTTCAGTTGCGTGAATTGTGATAACACCTTTAGTTCCACGTGAAGTCATACGATAATCTGTATAATGTGTCATCTTACCATAACCACGATCAGTAATAGCTAAGATATATTCTCCTTCTAAGCTTGTTACCATTCCTACCGCAGTTCCACCATCGATGTTCATACCGCGAACACCAGAAGCAGTTCTTCCCATTGGACGAACATCATTTTCATTAAAGTTAACCATTTTGCCTAAACTTGATGCAATACCAATAATAGCGGTGCCATCAGTTAATTTAACATCTAATAAGTGGTCGCCTTCACGGAGTGAAATTGCAATCTTACCATTTTGTCTAATTAATTCAAATTCTTTAACTGGTGTACGTTTTACAATTCCTTGTTCAGTAGCAAAGAATAAGTAATCAGATTCACGATATTCATCAACAGTAATAATTGATTTAACAACCTCATCTTTTTCTAAACTTAATAAGTTAACTACTGGTAATCCTTTTGCGGATCTAGAGAATTCAGGAACTTGGTATCCACGCATTCTATAAACTTTACCATAACTTGTAAAGAACATTAAATCCGTGTGAGTTTTAGCATGTACTAAGATATCTACAACATCATCTTCGTGTGTTTGCATACCTTTAACACCACGTCCACCACGATTTTGAGTTCTAAATGTATCGGTTGATAATCTCTTAATATAACCATTTTTAGTTAATGTAATAATGATTTCTTCTTCTGGAATTAAATCTTCATCATCAATATTTGAGATTTCATTAGAAATATGTGTTCTTCTTTCATCTCCAAATTTGTTTTTGATTTCTTCTAATTCATCTAAAACGACTTTTAATTCATTTTTACGATCAGATAAGATTTCTTTATATTCCGCAATTTGAACATTCAAACGGGCAATTTCATCTTCAATTTTGGCTTTTTCTAAGCCTGTTAATTTAGATAAACGCATATCAAGAATTTCTTTAGCTTGAATTTCGGAAATATTATAAGCTTCAATTAATTTTGCTTTAGCGTCATCAGTAGATTTAGCACTCTTAATGATATCAACAACATCATCAATATTATCAATAGCAATGATTAATCCTTGTAAAATATGATCTCTAGCTTCTGCTTTTCTTAATAAAGTTCTTGTACGACGTCCAATTACTTCAACTTGGAAATCAAGATAATATTTAATTAAGTCTGGCATTGGAAGAATTCGAGGCTCCCCATTAACAAGACATAAGTTAATTACACCAAATGAGCATTGTAATTGAGTTAATTTGTAAAGTTTATTTAAGACAACTTCTGCAATAGCGTCTCTTCTTAATTCAATGACAATTCTAATACCTTCTTTATTAGATTCATCACGAATATCAGTAATTCCTTCAACAATTTTATCACGAACTAAGTGCGCGATATTTTCAATCATTAAAGCTTTATTTACTTGATATGGAATTTCTGTAATTACAATACGTTTCTTTCCATTTTCTTGTTCAATAATTTCAGCACGAGAGCGAACAACCACTGATCCTTGACCAGTTTCATAAGCTTTTCTAATGCCACTTTTTCCTAAAATTATGCCTCCAGTTGGGAAATCTGGGCCATAAATATAATTATTCATTAAATCCACTGCGGAAATGTCAGGATTTTCTGCGACAGCATGAATTGCATTAATAGCTTCTTTTAAGTTATGTGGTGCCATATTAGTGGCCATACCAACAGCAATACCATTAGATCCATTAACAATTAAGTTAGGGAAACGTGAAGGTAGAACAGTTGGTTCTTGTTCTTGTCCATCATAGTTATCCATAAAATCAACAGTATCTTGATCAATATCACGAACCATTTCCACCGCAATTTTAGACATTCTTGCTTCAGTATAACGCATAGCAGCAGGTTCATCACCATCGATAGAACCAAAGTTACCATGACCATCAACTAAAACATAACGTGTATTGAATGGTTGAGCTAAACGAACTAACGATCCATAAATTGCTGAGTCACCATGAGGGTGATATTTACCCATGACGTCACCAACAATACGAGCGGATTTTTTAAAAGGTTTTGTTGGTCCAATGCCTAATTCATTCATGCCATAAATGATACGGCGGTGAACTGGTTTTAAACCATCTCTAACATCTGGAATTGCACGTGATACAATAACAGACATAGCATATTCAAGGAATGAACTTTTTACAGTTTCAGTGATTTTAACATCACGCATTTCTGGAACGATTCCTTCTTCAATATCCGCAAGAGCTTTTTCATCTTCTTCAGTGAATTCAGAATCATCTTCAGTTTCTTCTTCGTTTTCTTCTACTTCTTCATTTTCATCTAATTCATCTAATTCTTCATCATTTTCAAATTCTTTTTCTACCATATACTGTTCACTCCTTTCTAAATATCTAAGTTCTTAACAAATTTTGCGTATTTGTTAATAAATTCTTTTCTTGGTTCAACTTTTTCGCCCATTAACATATCAAACACTAAATCTGCTTCAATAGCGTCATCAAGTGCGACACGCATCATCTTACGAGCTTCTGGATCCATTGTTGTTTCCCAAAGTTGAGTATCATCCATTTCACCAAGACCTTTATAACGTTGAATATCAAGTTTAGCATTGCTCGGTAATTTTGATTTTAATACTTCTAATTGCTCATCATTATAGCAGTAGTAATGTTTTTGACGATACGTTGCACGATATAATGGTGGTTGAGCAATATAAACATATCCATTTTCAATAAGAGGTCTCATATAACGATAGAAGAATGTTAATAGTAAGATTCTAATGTGCGAACCATCAACATCAGCATCGGTCATGATTACAATCTTATGATATCTAATTTTAGATACATCAAATTCTGGACCAAATCCGCCACCAATAGCAATAATCATATTGCCGATTTCAGCGTTATTAAATATTCTCTTTTGTTGTGCTTTTTCAACGTTTAAGATTTTACCACGTAAAGGTAATATAGCTTGTGTTTCACGGTCTCTACCATTTTTAGCAGAACCACCAGCGGAATTACCCTCAACGATAAATAATTCACATTTTTCGGCTTCTTTACTTGAACAGTCCGCTAACTTACCTGGAAGAGAAGCAACGTCAAGAGCGGATTTTCTTCTTGTATTTTCACGAGCGTTTCTTGCCGCAATACGAGCGTTAGATGCAAGAACAACTTTATCAATAATTACTTTTGCGGTTTTAGGATTTTCTAATAAATATCTTTCTAATTGTGTACCAACAACATTAGAAACAATCTTACGTACTTCCGAGTTACCTAATTTTGTTTTGGTTTGTCCTTCATATTGTGGGTTAGGGTGTTTAACAGAAATAATTGCTGTTAATCCTTCTCTAACGTCATCATTAGTAAGATTATCATCATTATCTTTTAAGAATTTATTTTGACGAGCATAAGCATTAATTATACGAGTTAACGCCATGCGGAAACCTTCTTCGTGGGTTCCACCTTCATGAGTATTAATGTTATTACAGAATGAATATACGTTAGCGCTATAACTATCGTTATATTGCATTGCTACTTCAACAACAATACCAGAATCAATACCTTCACAATAAATCACATCTTCAAATAAAGGAGTTTTATTAGCGTTTAAATATTTAACATATTCTTTAACGCCGCCTTCATAATGGAAGACATCTTCCCGTACATCTGAAGTTCTTTCATCGCGAACAATGATTTTTACACCTTTGTTTAAGAAAGCCATTTGGCGTAAACGATCTCTAATTGTATCGTAGTTATAAATTGTGGTTTCTTGGAAAATAGAGGCATCTGGTTTAAAAGTTACAATTGTACCAGTATCTGTAGCATCACCAATTCTTTCTAATGGTTTAGCAACGTGTCCACCATTTTCAAAGCGGATTTTAAATATTCCGCCATCTTTATGAACAACAACTTCTAACCAAGAAGATAAAGCATTAACAACAGAGGCACCAACACCATGAAGACCACCAGATACTTTATATCCGCCGCCTTCACCAAATTTACCACCAGCATGTAAAACAGTATAAACAGTTTCAACTGCTGATTTACCAGTTTTAGCAACAATACCTACTGGGATACCACGACCATTATCGGAAACAGTAATTGTATCGCCTGGATTAATTGTTACAGTAACAACTGTACAATAGCCTGCTAAAGCTTCATCGATTGCATTATCAACAATTTCCCAAACTAAGTGGTGTAATCCAGCTTCAGCGGTAGTACCAATGTACATACCTGGTCTTTTACGTACAGCTTCAAGTCCTTCTAATACTTGAATGTTTTTTTCCGTGTACTCTTCTGGGGCTCTTTCTAATTCTTCAATTTTCTTGTCTTCATCTTCCATGAGTATACCTCCTTGCTATATTTTTATTTGCAACATCATACATAGTTGCTTCATACTTGGAATCTATTTCAGTAGTGGTAATAAACACTTGATTAAATTTTTCTAAGAATTTTAGAAGTTTATCACAATGTTTTTCATCTAACTCAGACATAACATCATCTAATACAACGATTGGTCTTTTTTCTCTTTCTTCAATTAAGAAGTAAGGAGCAATTTTTAAAGCAATCGCCGCCATACGTTTTTCTCCTTGAGAACCAAATGTCGCGATATTGACCTCATTTAGACTCGTAGAGAAATCTTCATGGTGCACGCCTATAGTTGTAGTCTTTTTCTTTAAATCGTTTTCTAGCGCTTCTTTAAACGCATTTTGAGCATTGATTAGAAATTCTTCTTTGCTTTCAAACTTAACAAATGGCTCATAATGGAAACTAACTTGACGTTCCGTAAAACTAATTGCTTTTAGAGTTTTATTCACTAATGGCTCCAAAAGTTTCAAATATTCTTTTCTTTTTTGCGAAACAACATAACTTTGATCAATTAACTGATTGGTCACTATTTCTAAATGCATCATATTAGGCTGAGGCATTTTTAAAATTAAATTTCTTTCCTTCGTTAATTTTGTACAATTCGAACAAGCATTTAAATACGCCGACGACATCTTGCTTAATTGAATATTCAAATAGCTTCTACGTACTTTAGGCGAATTTTGAAAGATTAATACATCTCTTGGTTCAAAAACGATAACATTAGTTATTGAGGCCATTTCTGATAATTTAGAAATCTCTTTTTTGTTACAAATTATCTTTTGACCATCTTTGTTAATGACCATATGTACTTGCTTAGTTTTAGAGTCTTCTTCTATCAAAGCATCGATTATAGCAAACTCTTCGTCACTTTTTATCAAATCATAATGATCTAAAGTCCTAAACGATCGAGCAAAGGACAAATAATATATTGCTTCAACAATATTAGTCTTTCCCACGCCATTAGAACCCGCTATGACATTTAAACCTTTTTCAAATTCAATATCTAAATTTTCATAATTTCGGAAATCTTTTAGTTTTAGCCTTTTTATAATCATTTTTTCTTAATTACAAACTTTTTATCAAGCAAAGATATAACCATACCATCATACAACTTTCTTCCACGACGATTATCCAATTCGCCATCAACTAAAATCTCATGATTACTTAAGAACTCTTTTGCTTCTCCACCAGTTTGTATTAAATTGGCTAGTTTTAGAAATTGTCCTAGTGTCACAAAATCTGTGTAAATAAAGATTTCTTCCATCAACATTCATCCTTTCAAAATTATGCAAGTTAAGTATAACATAAAACACAAAAAAAAGGAATATATAATATATTCCTTTAAAAATTATTTAATCTTAGTTAAATTTTATTAGTATGTTCTTACTGGTGTTACAAGTTGAACATGAGATTCATCTTTGACATTTTTAATAATGAATGGTTTCATTTCGCCTAAAAAAGCAATGGTAACATCTTCACATTTAGCAGCTTTAATCGCTTGCATAACATATAAAGAATTGAAAGAAACTTCTAAACGATCACCAGTATATTGGAAAGTAGAAATCTTTTCTGTTGCTGATCCAACTTGTGAAGATTTAGTAGATACTTCAACAGAATCTTCTGTCATTACAAGTTTAACAACATTTTCTCTATCCACAGATAATAAAGATACACGTTCCATAGCCGCGATTAATTCTTGTGAATTAGCTTCTAAGAAATAAGAGCAGCCATGTGGAATAATATGTCTAGTATTTGGATATTCGCCATTGATTAAACGTGTTACAATAATTGCTTGTCCAAGTTGGAATACAACTTTCTTATCTGAAATAAACATATCAATATTTTCAATATCATCTAATAGATGCGCAACTTCTGACATAATACTAGCTGGTACATTAGCGCTAAAATTGACTTTTTCGCTTAAGCTTAATGATTTTTTAGCTAGACGCGCACTATCAGTTGCAGTAGCGGTTAATTCACCATCAACACAATCTAAATTTAAAGCAGTTAAGATTGGCCTTTGATCACGAGTAGATGCTGCAAAGGCTGTTTGGTCAACTAAATCTTTAAAGTTAGCGTACGTCATAGAAATATGCGTGCCTTGCATATCTAAGTCAACATCTGGATATTCTTCAGCTTTAATAGAATTTAATTTAAAATCTGATTTACCATCACTGATTTTTACGATAGTATCATCAATAACTTCAAATGAAACTTCTTTTCCTTCTAAGCGACGAACAATTTCAGTAATGAATTTGTTAGCCACTAATGTTGATCCTTCTTGGTAATCACGAATTATCTCTTGTTCACCTATTTGGAATGGTATAGTTGTTTTTATTGTTAATTCAGTATTGCTACCTGTTAACTCTAATCCATTACTTGTCATATCTATTTTTACATTAGACATAACTGGGATTGGTGATTTAGAACCAATTGCTTTAGCTGCAATGGTTAATCCTTTTAAAAATTGATCACGATTTATCGTAAACTTCATAATAATTCTCCTTTTTTGTTTTTAAAAATAATTAATAATAATAACGGCTGTGAATAATGTGGAAAACTCAACACCCATTAACTTTATTTATTATATCATAATAAATAGTCAGTTTAAATGCTTTTTTCAATTTTAATGAAAAAATCTTTATTTAAGTTGATTCTTAAGGTCTTTTATAACGGTTTTCATTTGATCATTAGTTTTCAACTCTTTTTCCACTTTTTTTACCGCAGACATAATAGTGGAATGATCTTTACCACCAAAGCATTGACCGATTTTTGTAAATGGCATATCTAATACATCACGACATAAGTAGATAGCAATATGTCGAGCTAATGAAATTTCACTAGTTCTAATTTTTCCAGTTAATTGTGATGGGGTTAAATTATAATAATCAGCAACAATACGAATTATTTTATTTTCATCTAACTTCTTTTTTGCTTCTTTAGTGTTGATAATGTTTGAAAAAGACTCTAAAGCCATATTTAAGTCAATGTGACTTGATTGTTTCATGTTAATAGCGTAGAAAATAAGACGATTTAGTCCACCTTCAAGGTCACGAACGCTATTTCCAAAGTTTTTAGCAATAAATTCAAATACATCATCATCAAATTTACTAGTATCTAAACCATTACCAACAACTTTTCTTTTTAAAATAGCAATGCTTGTTTCTAAATCAGGCTGAGCAATACTGATATTTAAGCCAGAAGAGAATCTAGTAACAAGACGTTCTTCAAGTCCTTTTAATTCAGTTGGTTGACGATCAGAAGTTAATACAATTTGCTTGTTGGCATTAACTAATGCATTGAAAATAAAGAAGAACATCTCTTGAGTTTTATCTCTACCTGCTAAAAATTGAATATCATCAACTAATAAGACATCAATTGACTTAAAATAATCTTTTAGATTATCACTATCTTTGTCACCACGGACATAACGGATATATTCATCGATAAAATCATCACTAGAAATATATAAAATGTTTAAATTTGGATGTCTTTCTTTTATATAATTTCCAATTGCGTGTAATAGGTGAGTTTTACCTAATCCAGAACTTGAATAAATAAACAAAGGATTATAAAATTTTCCTGGATTAGAGGCAATCATTAATGCTGCTTGTTGGGCTTCGCGATTAGAAGGACCGACAACAAATGTTTCGAATGTATAATTTGGCTTAAGAACAGAGTTCTTAAAGAAACTTGCTTTTTTTGTTTCCGTAACAATTGGAGGGGTGTCTTTCTTGATATCATCCACTAAAACTAATTCGATTAATAAATTTGTTTCCGATACTTCTGACAAAGTATCCATGAGAAGTGACATGTAAGATTTTTCAATTAATGCTTTAGCGAAAGCGGAAGAAACAGCAACTGTAACTTTGTTGCCTTCATATTTATGAATATATGTGTCGGCAAAAAATGTGCTATAAATATTTTCATCGTTTAATTTAATTTTGACTTTTTGTAATGTTCTATCCCATAATTCTTTTAATGTGGATATTGTAACTGCGGCAGTAGGCATAATAAGTCCTCCAATACTATGTGAAATTGTATCACAAATGTTGATAAAAATTAATAAAAAATAGACAATATTTATTTTTCCACAGTAAAACGTAAAAATAAGTACTTGTTCATCGTATTTTCCACATAATCCACAACTTTTTAATGTGGAAAACTTGTTGGTTGAATTTTCAACTGTGGAAAACTGTGGATTTGTGTAAAACTTTTTTATTTTAAAACTTGCCATAATCAAACACTATGAAAAAAAGCAAAATTTCTATATAAGTATTGACTTATATAAAATAAATCTTTAGAATTATTTACGCGTATATCTGTTTCGAATCGGAGGTGTGATTTATGAAAAGAACGTATCAACCAAGTAAAAGAAAAAAACAATCTGTACATGGATTCAGAGCTAGAATGGCCACTCCAAATGGTAGAAATGTCTTAGCAAGACGTCGTGCCAAAGGAAGAAAAGTCCTATCTGCTTAGTTTTTTCTTAGCCACTAGTGATTATTCCTAGTGGCTTTTTAAGATTATTAAAGGAGGATGACTATGATCGATAAAAAACATCGTGTAAAAAAACACGAAGATTTTCAAAAAATCATCCGTTCAAATAAAGTTGAAAAAAATCCATCTTTTGTTGTTTATTATGATAACAATAAAGACAAAATAGTTAGAGTTGGAATATCTGTATCAAAAAAATTAGGAAATGCTGTCATTAGAAACAATATTAAACGCCAAGTTCGTCATATGTTTCATGATTTAAAAGAAAATTTAAATAACATTGATGTGATTATTATCGTAAGACAAAATTATAAAAATAATTCATTTCTAGAAAACGAAAAATTATTATCACGTTCTTTAGAAAAGATTAGGAGGAAAACAAATGAACAAATTTAAAAAATGGTTTAAGGCATTCATTGCTTTAGCGTTTGTTGGATTTGCTATGTCAAGTTGTACTGCGAACTTTTGTTCTAATAAAGATAAAGCCGCTATGTGGTACACCGAATATGGCACAGTTGAAGGTAGAAATAAATTAATTGAAACTGCTAAAGAGACAAATGATATCCCACATGATGAATTCTGGGTTGAGTTTGATGCTAAAACATTAGAAATTGCTACATTAGAAGCAAATGCTAGAACAAATAACAAGGTAAAAGAGATGCTTGAACACGATGGTGAATTAGATGACCAACCACTCGATGCACAAATTTTAGCTAAATTTGGTTATGCTTTATATCTTGATGACAATTATGCTGAAGCAAGTTCTAATGAAAGAGAATTATGGAAAAATTTTGATAAAATTGTTGATGATTTCAATAATGTAAGTTTAGAGAATGCAAAAAAAGGACCTACTACTGATTTTATTAGATATTACAAAAATCAACTTCAAACATTATCATCATCATATCGTACATGTATTACACCAGAAGATGGAAAATTTGGTGGAAAAACAGGAATGTATGATGTTGAAGGTAAATCTTGGGGATATGCTTGGAAGTATGGTGGCTTATTTGAAGGATTATTCGTTTACCCAATCTCTTGGGGAGTTCATAAAATGTCCGTTGCATTTGGTGCAAATGGTTGGGGACAATTATTAGCAATCGTTTTGATTACTTTCATTGTTCGTGGCTTGATGATGTTATTTACATTTAAGTCAACAATGGCTCAAACTAAAATGACTGCATTACAACCTGAATTAAGAAAGATTCAAGAAAAATATCCTAATGCTGATACAAATCAATATGAAAAACAACGTTTAGCGCAAGCTCAAATGGACTTGTATAAGAAAAACAAAGTAAATCCATTAACACAATTAATTGTTATGATTATTCAATTCCCAATCTTTATTTGTGTATGGGGTGCTTTACAAGGTGCTGCTATATTATCAACAGGCGATATATTTGGTTTGGAATTAAGTGCTTCTTTAGGTAAAGAAATGATTAATTTCTCAAGTCCAAATCCAGGTACTTATATTACCGCAATTGTATTATTTATCTTAATGGCGGGTACACAATTAGTATCAATGAAATTACCACAATGGATGCAAAAGAAAGCTGACAAGAATGTTACTAAGATGGGTAAAAATAACGCTGTTGATAAGAATCAATCTCAAATGAAGATGATGAGCAATGTAATGTTAATTATGATTATTGTTATGGGTATTAGTTTACCATCAGCAATGGGTGTATATTGGTTAGTAAGTGCGCTTATTTCTATTATCCAAACATTAATCACACAAAAAATTATTAAGAGGAAGAAAAATTAGTATGAAAAAGTATGAAGCAAAAACAGTTGAAGCAGCAAAAATGCTTGCTTGTGCTGAATTAATGATGGAACCAGAATCATTAATGTATGAAGTTTTAGAAGAAAAGAAAGGATTATTTTCCAAAAAAGCAGTAATTCTTGCTTATGATTTATCAGATGTTATTGAATTTGTTGAAAATTATTTAAAAACCGCAATTGGAGAATTAGGTATTGAAGTAACAACAAAATCTACTATCTCTGATGATGTAATTCGTGTTTCTTTATTAAGTGAAAATAATTCAATCTTAATTGGAAAAAATGGTAAAACATTACAAGCTATTAATGAATTAGCCCGTTTAGCGGTATCTTCAAAATTCAAAAGAAGATTTAGAATTTTATTAGATGTTGGCGAATATAAAAACGACAAATATCAAAAATTAGTTCGTATGGCTAAAAGAGTTGCTCATGATGTTCAAAAGACAAAAGCAACAGCTACATTAGATCCAATGCCTGCTGATGAAAGAAGAGTTATTCATAATGCATTAGCAAAGTTTAAAAATATCAAAACTGAAAGTATTGGAGAAGGACATAAACGTCAAATCACAATTAAATATGTTGATTAATAAAAGAGAACCTATAATGGTTCTTCTTTTTTTGCTAAAATAATTATTATAAGAGGTGAAACTTATGTTAGATACCATTGTTGCTTTAGCTACTGCTCCGATGAAATCCGCAATCGCGGTAATTCGTGTAAGTGGCGAAGATTGTTATGATATAGTTTCTAAAGTCTTTTCTAAAGATATTAAAAATTTAAACAAACGACAAATAAATTATGGTTTTATTAAAGATAATGAAGAAATAATTGATGAAGTAATCTTATTAAATTATATTAAGCCACATAGTTTTACAGGAGAAAATAGTGTAGAAATTATGTGCCATGGCTCTTTATTGATTGCTAATGAAATAATTGAATTACTAATTAAAAATGGAGCAAGATTAGCCACTCGCGGTGAGTTTTCTTCCCGTGCGTATATGAATGGGAGAATTGATTTAATCCAAGCAGAAGCTATTAACGATGTTATTAATGCTACTTCTAAAGAAGCTAAAAAGTTATCACTTCTTTCTCTTGAAGGTAAAACAACTAAGTTACTTACGCCTTTAAATGATTCTTTAGCTGCGCTTCTTGCTAATATTGAAGTAAATATTGATTATCCTGAATATGAAGATATTGAAGTAGTTACTATAGATAAGATTATTAGTGAAGGAAATAAAATGCATCAATATATTTTAAAACTCATTAAAGAAGGTCAAGAAGGAGAAAAAATTAAAGAAGGCATTAATGTTGCTATTGTTGGAAAACCTAATGTTGGAAAATCTTCTTTATTAAATGCTTTATTAAAAGAAGATAAAGCTATTGTTACTGATATTGCTGGTACAACACGAGATATTGTGGAAGGTGATGTAACTCTTAAAGGTATTACATTCCATATGTTTGATACAGCGGGAATTCATGAATCTTCAGATGTTGTAGAATCAATTGGTATTAATAAAGCTAAGAAAACCATTGATCAAGCGGATTTAGTTCTTCTTTTACTCGATGCAAGTAAAAGGTTAGATAAAGATGATCAAGAACTTATTGATCAAACTAAAGATAAAAATGTGATTATCGTTCATAATAAATCAGATATAAGCTCTAATGTAGATGGAATTAGTATTTCCGCTAAAAACGGTGATGTTGATTCTTTAATTGATGAGATGTTAAATAGAGTGGGAGTAAGTAATGAAAGTTTCTTAAGACCTTCTTTAAATAATTCTAGACAAATTGGTTTACTTAAAAAAACTGATATTGAGATATTAAAAGCCATTGAAGATGCTAAAAATGGTTTACCGGTTGATTTGATTTCAGTTTCATTAACTAATGCTTATAACTCTATTCAAGCAATTTTAGGAAATGAAACAAATGTTGATATATCTAAAGAAATATTTGCAAGATTTTGTGTGGGGAAATAATTATGTTTTTTGATACGCATTGTCATTTAAATAGTGATGAATTATTTATAAAAAAAGATGAATTAATTAAAGAAGCTAATGAAAACAATGTAAAAATGATTGTTGTTCCAGGATATGATTATGATTCATCAAAAAAAGTATTTGAGTTAATAAAAGAAAAAAATATCTTTGGCGCAATTGGTTTACAACCGGAAGAAATAACTAAAGATAATATTGATGGTGTTTTTAATTTATTCTCTTTAATACCAGATAATCCTAAAATTGTCGCTATTGGAGAAATAGGTTTAGATTATTATTGGGAAAAAGATAAAGCAAAACAAGAAATTCAAAAACAAGTGTTTATTAAACAAATTGAAGTTGCTAATAAATATAAATTACCAATTATTGTGCACTCACGCGATGCAATAAATGACACATTAATGATTTTAAGAAAACATAAACCATTATATGGAGGCATAATGCATTGTTATAGCGGACCAAAAGAAATGATGAATGATTTTATTAATTTAGGAATGTATATATCTTTAGGTGGACCAGTTACTTTTAAAAACGCTAGAACTCCTAAAGATGTTGCGGCTGATATAGATTTAAATTATTTATTAATAGAAACTGATTCTCCTTATTTAACACCGCATCCTTATCGCGGAACAGAAAATGCTCCTAAATATGTGACTCTTGTTGCTCAAGAAATAGCAAATATTAGAAATGAAGATATTAGCGTAATAGAAAAAATCACAACGCAAAACGCGATGAAAGTTTTTAAGGTAAAATATGAAGAAAATAATTAATGCAATTATTGTGGTGGAAGGAAAAAGTGATGTACAATTTTTAGAATCTTTTATTGATGCGGAATTTATAATTACAAATGGAAGTGATGTTCCACGTGAAACAATAGATTATTTAAAGAATTCTTCTTTAAATAAGAAGATTCTAGTCTTAACAGATCCTGATTCTCCAGGAAAAAGAATTCGAGATATTTTAAATAATGAAATACCTAATTTATTACATGCTTATGTTGATAAAAAAGAATGTATAAAAAAACATAAGGTTGGCGTCGCTGAATCTAATAAAGAACATATCTTAAACGTCTTAGATAATGTTATTGAAAATACTAAAAACGAACAAGGAAATTGGGTTATGGAAGATTTATATGTTCGTAATTTATGTGGCAACGCAAATGCGAATAAATTAAGAATAAAAGTTATGCAAGAATTACATTTAGGATACGGAAATGCAAAAACTTTATTAAAAAGATTAAATAGTTTAAATATTAGTAAAGATAAAGTTGATGAAGTGATAAAGAAGGTGAAATTATGAATGGACCAGTAGCAAATAAAGAATATGTGTGTAAACATTTAGATATTTATGATGTAAAAGCATTAAAAAAATATGGACAAAATTTTTTGATTGATGATGAATTAGCTAATAGTATCGTTGATAAAATTAATGATGGAGAAGATAAAACATTATTAGAAATTGGTCCCGGATTAGGTGCCTTAACATATCATTTAGTAAACAAAAAAGGTCACAAAATTTTAGTGGAAATTGATCCAGTTATGGTTGATCATCTAAAACATCAAATTAATGATGAAAACATTGAAATAATTAACAAAGATTTTTTAAATATTAATTTAAATAAATATGAAAAAGATATAATTGTGTTAGGAAATTTACCATATTATGTCACAACAGAAATTATCGAGAAATTAATTAAATGCAAAAATGTTAAACAAATGACACTTATGGTACAAAAAGAAGCTTATTTCCGATTAGTTTCTCCGATTAATACTAAAGAGTATTCACCTATTTCTATTTTTATTGAATATTTGGGCGGTAGTAAATTAATACAAAAAGTATCAAGACATTCTTATATTCCTGAACCACATGTTGACTCATTAGTTTTTCAAATTAATGTAACTAATGATCGAATTTATGAAAATGAAAAATTATTTTTCCAAGTCACTAAAGCAATGTTTAAAATGCGTAGAAAAACAATATTAAATAACTTAACTGCTTATTTAAATGATAAAAACAAAGCATTAGAAATATTAAACAACTTAAATTGTTTAGAAACTAAAAGACCAGAACAATTAGATTTAAAATTTTATATTAATTTAACCAATGAAATTGCTAAGGATGCTAAATAAATAGCATTCTTTTTCATTATTTTTATACTTTTTGAATAATTTATATAGTAAGAGGAACAAAATAATGAATTTTAAAGTTGGAGATGTAGTAACTAGATTATCTCATAATAGTGATTGTGAGTTTGTAATTTATAAAATTAAAGATAATATAGCTTTTTTGAAGGGAAAATGTACAAGATTAAATGCAGATGCCCCCTTAACGGACTTAAAAATAAGTGAAAAACGTAATAGTATAAATAGCAATTTAAGTTTAAAATTACCTAATTTTAGTAATAATACACTTTTTGGAAAAGTATTGCATTTAGATGGTGATTCAAATTTTTTAAAGAAATGTATGGATTTATACGCTCAATATAAAGTACCCGCCATTGGATATTACATTTCTGAAAATAATATGGCTTTTTCAATAAATGATTTATTATTAAAACATAAACCAGATGTTTTAGTTATAACTGGCCATGATGCTTTATCAAAAAGTCCTTTTGCTAATGAATATATGAATTCTAAATTCTTTTTAGAGACAATTAAAAATGCTCGAGTTTTTCAACAAGATAAAGATTCAATGCCTATTGTTGTTGGTGGATGTCAATCTAATTTTAAATCGTTGATTGAATATGCAAATTTTGCTTCTTCACCCGCTAGTATCAATATAGCGGCACTTGATCCAGCAATTATTGCTATTATGATTGCCACTACTTCGGTTAATGAATTAGTGGATGTTTTAGGTGCTGTAAACCAAACAAGTGGCAAAACTGCAGGAATGACGGGGATTGATACTCGAGGAGTTGCAAGAAAATTATATTAATTTAATAGGAAATATGTTACAATTTGTTTAAGAACGGAGGAAAATAAAATGAACAAAAAGAAAAATTTCCAACATGCCGCCGCAATAATTAACATTGTTTTATCAGGTATTGCCACATTTTTATTCTTTGTTGCTTTATTTGCTATCAATCAAGTTGTTGATATTCTAGTGCAAGAACAAGGCTTAACACTTTCTAGTGAAGAAATTGCATTATACAAAAGTACTACAACAGCAGTTATAGCGATTTATATGTTATTTAATTTAGCATTATTAATAGTTTCAATTTTTGCTGAAGTAAAAACTGTAAAAAATCAAAAAGCAAAAGGTTTATTTATTACAATGATAGTTTTAAATTCAATTGCATTCTTAGTATTGTTATTTTCTAACATTATCCTTGGATTAATAGCAGCGGTTCCATTGGCGTTTTCAATTGTTGTCTTATGTTTAAAAGATCCAGAACCAATAATGGATTACACTTTTAACAATGGTAATACTAATGAATAGTAACTAAGCTCACAATACGTGAGCTTTTTTGCTGCTTTTGATAAAAAATGTGTTAAAACACATTTATATATATTTATAAATATGTTACAATCTTATCGCTAACTAAAATATAATCGAGGAAATTAATATGATTGTAAAAGCTTATGCAAAAATAAACTTAGCCTTAAAAGTTAAAGGCAAAACAAAAGATGGTTATCATGAATTGGATATGGTAATGTTACCTCTCGAATTACATGACTCAATAGATATTTCTTTATTACCGGATATATATGAAACATATGTAACATGCGATGATTTTTCTTTGGAAACGGGAGAATACAATTTATGTAGTATTGCTGTTCGTAAAATGAAAGAAAAATTTAATATAAACAAATCATTTAGAATACATATTCATAAAAATATTCCTATTGGTGCAGGCTTAGGCGGTGGATCCGCGAATGCCGCAGCGGTAATTCGCGCGATTAAGGATTTATTAAAATTAAAAATAAGTATTCAAGATGAATTAGAAGTTGCTAAATCTATTGGAGCAGATGTTCCTTTTTGTTTATTTAACACACCAAGTAGATCAGAAGGAATTGGTGAAAAACTTACACCAATTGTGGTAAGTAAAGAATATTATGTTCTTCTAATTAAACCTAAAAGAGGGCTTTCAACAAAAGAAGTTTATGTGAAGTATGATGAAGTTGGATCTTCTGCTAATCCTGATGTTGATGAATTAATTAAAGTGCTAAAAGAAGGTAAAACAGAAGAAATATCAAATTGCTTTGGAAATGATTTAGAAAAAGCATCAATTACACTTCTTCCGGAAATTCAAAATGTTAAAGATGAATTAAAAGCACACGGATTTGAAATTGTTTTAATGTCTGGATCAGGTTCATCAGTATTTGCTCTATCAGAAAACAAACATATGATTGAAAAAGAGGCTAAAAATTTAGAGAAAAAAGGTTATAATGTATTTATAACTAAAATATTAAAATAAGAGGTATAGAAAAATGAAAAATTATGCAGTTATTTTAGCAGCGGGAAAAGGAACAAGAATGCGTTCTTTAGATGAATCAAAATCTAAAGTTAGTTATGAAATTTTAGAAAAACCACTAGTTAGATATGTACTTGATGCATTAAAACCATTAAATTTTGAAAAAATTATTACTGTTGTTGGTTTTGGCGGAGAAGTAACTAAGTCTTTAGTGGAAGATAGTTCGGAAATTGTATGGCAACACGAGCAAAAAGGAACAGGTCATGCCGTTATGCAAGCCGCTCCTATTTTAGAAGGTAAAGAAGGATATACTGTTGTTTGTTGTGGAGATACACCAGTAGTTACTAAAGAAACTTTTGAAGCATTATTAAATAAACACATTAATGATAAAAATTCATTAACATTATTAACCGCAATTGTTGAAAATCCAAAAGGATATGGACGTATCAAACGCAATGAAGACGGAAGTCAAGTTGAAGCAATTGTTGAACAAGCAGATTGTGATGAAATAATGGATAAAGTTAAAGAAGTTAATGCCGGAATGTATGTGTTTGACAATGTGGAATTATTTAAACACCTTCATAATTTAAAAACAAATAATAAACAAGGTGAATTTTATTTAACTGATTTATTATATATGTTTAGAAAAGAAGGATTAAAAGTCGGTGCTTCTATCTTATCAAATCCAAATGAAATGATGGGAGTCAATAATCGTGTCCAATTATCTGAAGCAAGTGCAGCAATTCAAGCGAGAATTAATAAAGAATTAATGCTAAGTGGCGTAACTATTATTGATCCAAATACTACATATATTGGTCAAGATGTTAAAGTAGGACAAGATACTATTATTTATCCTAATACACATATCTATGGCAATACAATTATTGGACATAGTGCAATTATTGGACCTAATAGTGTTATAAAAAATGCTAAAATAGGTAATAAATGCATTATTAAATCTTCTTTTGTTGAAAATAAAGAAATAAAAGATGCTGAAATTGTCGGACCTTTTGAAAATATAAAATAAAAATGTTTAAAATTTGTTAAAAAATTTTATATAATACAAGTAGGAGGATACACTAATGGCAAAAAGATATGTTATTACTCATCGTAAAGATGATGGCGTTTGGCAAGTGAAATTAGCCAAAGGAGCAAAAGTTATTAAATTGTTTAACACTCAAAAAGAAGCAATTGATTACGCTGAAACATTAGCGGAAAACCAAGATGGATCTATTACCATTCATAAAAAAGATGGTAAAATCAGAAAACAAAATTATCAACAAAAACCTGCTGCTAAAAAAGAAGAAATGCCTGAAGAAGTAAAAGAAGAAAAGGTTGAATCTAAAGAAACTAAAAAAGCAGTAAAAAAAGTTGCTCCAGCTTCAAAAAAAGAAGAGGCTAAACCTACCACAACTAAAAAAGTAGAAAAAAAAGAAACTAAGAAGAAAGTTAGCAAGTAATTGCTAGCTTTTTTTTGAGATAAATACTAAAAAATTAATCAACAAAAAAAGTGGATGTCACATATGTAAACATCCACAATTTTTATTTTAAGTTAATAGATTATTTTCTATTTTTAATAGCAGCTTGAGCAGCAGCTAAACGTGCAACTGGTACACGGAATGGTGAACATGAAACATAATCTAATCCAGCCTTATGGTAGAATTCGATTGAGTTAGGTTCGCCACCTGTTTCACCACAAACACCGATGTGTAATTCTGGTCTTGTTGAACGGCCAAGTTTAACAGCCATATCAACTAATTTACCAACACCGTGTTGATCAAGTGTCTTGAATGGATCTTCTTCGAAAATCTTGTGTTCGTAATAATCTGGTAAGAATTTAGCAGCATCATCACGAGAGAATCCGAATGTCATTTGTGTTAAGTCGTTTGTACCAAATGAGAAGAATTCAGCTTCTTTAGCAATTTCATCAGCTAATAAAGCAGCACGAGGAATTTCAATCATTGTACCAACGTGGTATTGCATATTTACACCAGCTTCAGCGATTAATTTATCAGCTGTAGTAGTGATAATATTCTTAACAAATTTTAATTCTTTAACTTCAAGGACGAGTGGTACCATGATTTCTGGTTTAATATCTAAACCTGTTCTCTTATGAACAGCGATAGCAGCTTTGATGATTGCGCTTGTTTGCATTTCGCAAATTTCTGGATAAGAAACCGCTAAACGGCAACCACGGTGACCCATCATAGGGTTGAATTCGTGTAAGTATTCGATACGAGCCTTAACTTGTTCAACTGTTCTATTAGTTGCTTTTGCTAATTCTTCAATCTTATCTTCTTCTGTTGGTAAGAATTCGTGTAGAGGTGGATCTAATAAACGAACGTTAACATTCATTTCGCCCATTGTTTCATATAATGATTCGAAGTCAGATTGTTGCATTGGTTCAAGTTCTGCTAAAGCAGCTTTTCTTTCTTCAACTGTATCCGCTAAAATCATTTTTCTCATAGAGAAGATTCTATCTTTGTCAAAGAACATATGTTCTGTACGGCATAGACCAATACCTTCAGCACCGAATGCTTTTGCTTGTTTTGCATCACGTGGAGTATCAGCATTTGTACGAACTTTTAATGTACGGTTTTCGTCAACCCATTTCATTAAACGTCCGAAGTAACCAGCTGATAAGTCTGGCATAACTTTCTTAATGTCTCCAAGGTATACTTTACCTGTTGAACCATCAAGAGAAATTACATCTTGATCTGTATAAACTTTACCATTAATAGTAATAGTTCTCTTTTCTTCATCGATTAAAGCTTCTTTACATCCACATACACAGCATTTACCCATACCACGAGCAACTACTGCAGCGTGAGAAGTCATACCGCCACGCATTGTTAAAATACCTTCAGCGGCAACCATACCAACGATATCTTCTGGTGAAGTTTCAGCACGAGCTAAAATAACTTTTTCACCATCATTGTGTCTTCTTTCAGCTTCTTCAGCAGTGAAAGCAATTTTACCAGTACCAGCACCTGGACCAGCAGCTAAACCTTCAGCGATAACAGTGGCTTTCTTTAAGTCATCTTTATCGAATGCAGGTAATAATAATTTATCGAATGAAACTGGATCGATTCTTAATACAGCTTCTTCTTCAGTGATTAAGCCTTCGTCAACTAAATCACAAGCAATCTTTAAAGCTGCAGCAGGAGTTCTCTTACCATTACGAGTTTGTAAGAAGTATAATTTACCATCTTCAACAGTAAATTCCATATCTTGCATATCGCGGTAATGGTGTTCCATTTTCTTAATTGTTTCCATGAATTCTTTATAGACTTCAGGCATACGTTTATTTAATTCTTCAATGTGTAATGGTGTACGAATACCAGCAACAACATCTTCACCTTGAGCGTTTGGTAAATATTCTGCAGATACTTTGTTTTCACCAGTAGCTGGGTCACGTGAGAATGCAACACCTGTACCAGATGTTTCGCCTTTGTTACCGAATGCCATTGATTGGACGTTAACAGCAGTTCCCCAAGAATAAGGAATTGAGTTCATCATACGGTAAACGTTAGCACGTGGGTTATCCCATGAACGGAATACAGCAGTAACAGCTTCGATTAATTGTACTTTTGGATCAGCTGGGAATTCTTCACCAAATACTGATTTATAGTATTCTTTATATTTCTTTACTAATTGTTTTAATTCATCAGCAGTAACTTCTGTGTCAAGTTTGTAACCTTTAGATTCTTTTAAATCTTCGAGCATTTTATCCATTGCAGTTCTAGGATGTCCTTTTGCAATGTTTGTAAACATTAAGATGAAACGACGATAGCTATCATAAGCAAATCTTTCATTATTTGTTTCTTTTGCTAAAACTTCAACAGTTTTATCGTTTAAACCTAAGTTTAAGATAGTATCCATCATACCTGGCATACTAACACGTGCACCAGAACGAACACTAACTAATAAAGGGTTCTTGTCTCCACCAAATGATTTTCCTGTTTCTTTTTCAACGGTTTTAATAGCTTCATAGATTTGTGTAACTAAGAAATCTGGAAGTTTTTTGCCGCTTTCATAATAAAGTGTGCAAGCTTCAGTTGTAATTGTGAATCCTTGTGGAATTGGGACTCCAATGTAAGTCATTTCTGCTAAGCCGGCACCCTTACCACCAAGAAGTTCTTTACCTAAGCCATGAGCTTCTTTAAAGTGATAAACATACTTTTTTTCTTGCATTTTTTTTCCTCCTAATAAAATTTGCTAATTAAAAAATTAGCGCAATAAATGCTACGAAAATATATTAACATAATTTATATTAAATTTCATTTAAAAATATAAAAAAATATGAGTTTTTTTAACAAATTTATTTAAAGAAAAAGAGCAAATAATATTTTTATATTTAATTTAATAAATTAAAGAGAAAAAATACAAGTTGTCCTTATTAATAAATTTATTTTTGTATAGTTTTAATTAGTCTTTTATAATCTTTTTAACAATTCTTTTTTGGTTGTTTCATAATCTTCTTTTTTGATAGAACCGTTATCAAATATTTGTTTAAGTGTAAATAACTTTTTTCTAATTCGTTAGTTTCTTTTATTTCTTTATCACAACTTAATTTTTAACACGTACAATTGATTGCAATATAAAGTGAGAAAAAAGTTATTCCTACAAGTGAAAGTACTATAAAAGTAATAAAAATTTTATTTTAATGCTTGATAAAATGTAATAAAATGTAATTTGGTAGGTGATATTATGGAATCAGAACCATTAGTATTGACTTTAGATTTTGGCACACAAAGCGTTAGAGCATTAATTATTGATAAATTAGGCAACACTTTAGCTTGTGTTAAAGAGCCGTATGAACAAGCATATTTTTCAATTAAAACAGGATATTGTGAACAATATCCATCTTATTATTGGGATAAACTTTGCAAAGTTTGTAAAAAGTTAACAAAAGAGCAAAAAGAATTAATGGATAGAGTGCAATGTGTTTCAATGACTTGCTTTAGAGATACATCTGTCTTATTAGACGAAAAAAATGAAGTTATTAGACCCGCCATTCTATGGCTTGATCAACGCTTGGCAGAAGGAAAACGCAAATTACCTTTATTAAATAGATTCTTGTTTAAAGTTGTTGGTATGACTGACACTATCGAGATGAATATGAAGCGTACTGCCGCAAACTGGATTCAAGAAAATGAACCAGAAAATTGGGGAAAAACAAAACATTATGTGAATATTTCTACCTATTTTGTTTATCGTTTAGTGGGCGATTTAGTAGATTCTATTGGTAATCAAACAGGACATTATCCAATCGATTTCAAACACAAAAAATGGTATGGAAAACATGCTTTAAAACAACCAATATTTGGTGTAGATAAGGAAAGATGCTGCCGAATTGTAGAAGCTGGGGAACCACTAGGAAAAATAACAAAAAAATGTAGTGAAGAAACAGGATTAAAAGAAGGATTAGTTTTAATAGCAACTGGTGCTGATAAAGCATGCGAAACAATCGGAACTGGTTGTTTAACTAAAGATATGGCAAGTATTTCTTATGGAACTGCTTCTTCTATTGAAGTAAGTAATAAAAAATATATTGAACCAGAGCAATTTTTACCATCTTATCCAGCTGCAATTCCTAATTTATATAATATGGAAGTACAAGTATATCGTGGCTATTGGATGATTACATGGTTTACTAAAGAATTTGCTAAGCAAGAAAGTGCTGAAGCCACTATTGAAAAATTAGCGGTAGAAGAATACATGAATAAAAAACTATTAGAAGTTAATCCAGGTTGTGATGGATTAGTTCTTCAACCATATTGGGGACCAGGATTAAAGAAGCCAAATGCAAGAGGTGCAATTATTGGTTTTAGTGATTGTCATACTTTATATCATTTATATCGTGCAATTATTGAAGGTATTGCTTATGCCTTAAGAGATGGCTTAGAAGGAATTGAAAGAAGACAACACGCTAAAGTTAAAGAAATTGCAGTATCTGGTGGTGGATCACAAAGTGATGCAATATGTCAAATTACTGCTGATATATTTGGTGTTCCAGTATTTAGAGTTCAAACATATGAAACAGCATCATTAGGCTGCGCAATTGTCGGATATAAATATTTAGGTGTTTATGATTCTTATGAAGACGCTGTTAAAAATATGGTTCGAAGATCAAAAATTTTCTATCCAAATATGGAAAATCATGAAAAATATGATTACCTATTTAAAAAAGTTTATCTTAAAATGTTTGGCAGATTGTCAGATATGTATGTTGATTTAAAAAAATTCTCTAAAAAATATAGTGATTAAAAATAAAAGTGAACTAATAGGTCTTGTACTTAAATAGTTCACTTTTTTAGCGCAAAAAAGATTATAAATTTGCTAAATCTAATAAATATTTTGTTTCTTCTTCAGTTAATTCTCGATATTCTCCTTGCTTTAAATTTGCATAAGTTAAGTTTGCAAAAGAGATTCTATCTAAAGAAATAACTTCATAACCAAATACTTGAAACATTCTTTTTACTTGATGAAATTTTCCTTCATGAATTGTTAATAAAGCACGGAAATCATTAACAATTTCTAATTTAGCAGGAAGACAATTATAACCATCATCAAGGGTGATTCCATTTTTAAATTTTTCAACTAAAGAAGAATCAAGTTTGTGGTTTAATTCTGCTAAATAGGTTTTATCAACGTGCCTTTTAGGTGATAATAGTAAGTGCGCTAAAGAGCCATTATTAGTTAATAACATAACACCAGTGGTATCTATATCTAATCTCCCAACGGGAGCAACATTGAATTTTTTGTATTCTGGTAACAAATCTAGAACAACTTGATGATAGTCATCATATGTTGCTGATATATATCCTTTAGGTTTATTAAGCAATACATAATAAAATTCTTTATAATCAACAAGCTTTCCATCTAGATAAACTTGAGTGTTAAAATCCACACTAAAACTAGAATCGGTAGCGAAATTGTTATCAATTTTCACATGTTTTTCTTTGATTAATTTTTTTACTTCTTTTCTTGTGCCAATTCCTGCATTGGCTAAATATCTATCTAGTCTCATTACTAATCTCTTTTGTTTCTTCGTTGTTTTTCTTTTTGTTAGTTAATTTTTCAAAATAATATGATCCAAAAACACCACCGATTAAGAATATAACAATTAATGCATATTGATAAGGATTATTTTTTAATATCTCATAATATCCTGCACCTAAGACAGAATCATTATAATAAATAGCAAATATTGAACCAATTACAAATCCTAAAATAGCATAGAAAGTGCCAGTTCTTTTATTTTTTAGTAAATATTTCATTAATTTAGAAATTGCAAGTAATCCTAATATAACACCAACACCAAATGTTAAGTCAATTAAGAAATATGTTCCAAACATTTCATTAAATTTAAAAACATAAGGGATAGATTCCATTGTTATAAGTTGGAACAAACCTAGAGTAAGTAAAACCGCTGAACCTGACACTCCAGGTACGATTAATGCCATTGCCGCTAAAAAACCACCGACAAAAATGAAAATATAATGATATGCTTTAATATCGCTTGCAGTAAAACTAAAGCCGAATTTAATTGAGGCTATGCCTAAAGCCACGACAAATATGGCGGCAATAGCAAAATTAAGAATATGAGAAACTTTAGGTTTTTCACCTTTAACATTTTTAAATATAGAAGGAATACCACCGATGATTAAACCCGCAAATAAAGAAATAGTTGGAATTGGTATGTATTTTAATCCTAAACCTAGTACTAATAACGCAATAGCGTAACCAACTGCTCCGCCAAGAAGCAAAGGAATTAAATATAAAATAGATAACTTAAAGTGTTTGGTAATACCAGCAACGCTTTCAATTAAATCATCATACATTCCCATCATTAACGCTAATGTGCCACCGCTTACTCCAGGAATAAACATGGCAATACCAATAGCGATACTTTTTAATGCAATTTCGAAAAAATCTTTAATACTTTTAATTTCTCTCATAATTTCCTCCATGGGCCGCGGCTTCGCCGAGCCCCTCAAACATTTTAGGGA
>ERZ808292.66-NODE-66-length-33908-cov-92.801111_pt1 | contig 33908 bp, 44 predicted proteins | sample MGYA00521275_ERZ808292 | MGnify/ENA primary metagenome ERZ808292 (study PRJEB31516, sample SAMN03275613) | gut metagenome | biome: mammalia-associated habitat; material: feces | host: Papio cynocephalus | place: Kenya | collected 2012-07-26 ... | reverse complement strand
CCTTTGTCGCCTTTCTCTCCCTTGAGCGCCGCCAGCTGCTCCGGCGTAAAGTCGGAGTAGACAAACGGATCGCCCTTCGCACCTTTTTCGCCGGGGTCGCCTTTGTCGCCTGGGTCGCCTTTGTCGCCTTTTTCTCCCTTGAGCGCCGCCAGCTGCTCCGGCGTAAAGTCGGAGTAGACGAACGGGTCTCCCTTCGCACCTTTTTCGCCGGGGTCTCCTTTTTCGCCTGGGTCGCCTTTGTCGCCTTTCTCTCCCTTGAGCGCCGCCAGCTGCTCCGGCGTAAAGTCGGAGTAGACAAACGGATCGCCCTTCGCACCTTTTTCGCCGGGGTCGCCTTTGTCGCCTTTGTCGCCTTTTTCTCCCTTGAGGGCGGCGAGCTGCTCGGGCGTAAAGTCGGAGTAAACAAACGGATCGCCCTTCGCGCCTTTTTCGCCGGGGTCTCCTTTTTCGCCTGGGTCGCCTTTGTCGCCTTTCTCGCCCTTGAGGGCGGCGAGCTGCGCCGCCGTGAAGTCAGCGTAGACGAACGGGTCTCCCTTCGCACCTTTTTCGCCGGGGTCTCCTTTTTCGCCGGGGTCGCCTTTGTCGCCTTTTTCTCCCTTGAGCGCCGCCAGCTGCTCCGGCGTAAAGTCGGAGTAGACGAACGGGTCTCCCTTCGCACCTTTTTCGCCGGGGTCTCCTTTTTCGCCTGGGTCGCCTTTGTCGCCTTTCTCTCCCTTGAGCGCCGCCAGCTGCTCCGGCGTAAAGTCGGAGTAGACAAACGGATCGCCCTTCGCACCTTTTTCGCCGGGGTCGCCTTTGTCGCCTGGGTCGCCTTTGTCGCCTTTCTCTCCCTTGAGCGCCGCCAGCTGCTCCGGCGTAAAGTCGGAGTAGACAAACGGATCGCCCTTCGCACCTTTTTCGCCGGGGTCGCCTTTGTCGCCTTTTTCTCCCTTGAGCGCCGCCAGCTGCTCCGGCGTAAAGTCGGAGTAGACGAACGGGTCTCCCTTGTCTCCCTTTTCACCCGGCGCACCATCCGCGCCGATCTTGACGTCCTCCAGCGCGACGACGAGCGCCTGCATATTGCCGAGATCGACCGTCACGGTCGGCACATCGCTGCCGGTCGCGTCCGCTGCGGGCGTGGTCTGCATGACCGCCCTGTCCGGGCACGCCTGCACAATGATCTGCCGGCGGCTGACGTAGCCCTTGAGCTGCGCCGCCGCAAACTCCATGCGCACGGTCAGCGTCGCCGCGCCGGGGCGGAGAGCGAGGCTCTCCTCCTGCGTCATGGGGTAGCGCCACACGCCGTCGGCGTAGGTGATGCCGCCGTCTGGGTAGGTTTTGACCGTGCCGCCTAGGGCGACGCGCATCTGCCGTATATCCGCCGCACTGAGCGCCGCGCTTTCCGCACGGATGACGATGCCGATGTCGTAGGCGTCGCCTTGAATAATCGTGAACACTGAGTATTCCTCCTCAATTGATCTCTATCCGCTCGATGTCGTAGGTCTGCGAATAGGCATGCGTGCAGATGTAGAACTCCCCGTTGAGAGCGGACACATCGACCGTGTGGATTCTGCGCCCGAGATCCTTTTTCGTCAGCTTGGTCAGCGCCGAGAAATAGCTGTCCCATGGATCGACCGTGTCGCCGCTCAACTTCTCCGCGACCGCGCCGAGGTATATGCCGTGGCTGTCCGAGAACGCCGTCCAGTTGATAAGATACCGTATCTCGCTTATCCCTGTGAGGTCGATCGGATTGGCCGTGCGGATGTCCACACCGGAATAGTTGGTGTTTGTAAAGCTCACCGAAATTTTGTCGTCGCCCCACGTGACCGCGCCGTTGGCCTGCTTGTTGTACTGAAAAGTCACGCGCCGGTAGATCGACGGCGTGCCGATGGGGTACTCGACGAGGTACGTGCCGGAATCATACTTGACCCGCACCCTCATGCCGGGGCAGAAGTTGTAGGCGGAGTTGCACCGATACGTCTTTTGACTTGCCTCGGTCTGTCCGGGGAAAATCAGCGTCAGCCCGGTAATCGTTACAGCCGCGACCGTCGCTGTCAGGAATTCCGGCTCGGCGAGGTTTTGAGAGTTGAGTATTAAGCTCGGGTCGCCTATCACAGTATCACCGTCCTTTTCGCTTTGATGGTCATCAACGCGCCCGCCGCGAGGTTGTAGCTCCAGCCCGTCTCTTCATAGATGCCGCCCACGTCCGGGTGCTCGATGCTTATAATGTCGCCCACGCCGTGCCCCGCCTCCGCGGGCACGGTGAACGTCAGCTCCCTCGTGCCCATGAGGCTCTGATCGCGCAGTTTGTCGGCGTAAGCTTGCAGCGAGGTCTGATCCGCGATCTGCGTGACCTTTTCCGTCTGCACTATGCGCATCCCGCGCTGGAGGATTGACTTCGCGCCGAAACTCTTATTTTCCGCCGTCGCCGTCAGCACGGCGGAGCGGTCGGCGTTGTCGCAGATGCACACGAACACGTTGGGCGCGTTATAGACGTCCGTCGTCTCCGTGTAGCCGGGGGCGACGGGTCGCAGCGTCAGCCCATGACGCGCGCTGTATGAGCGCTTGATCGCGGCGGCGCTGGGTGCGGCGTACTTTTGTAAATGCGCCAGCCCATCCGCGTCGAACCAGAGGGGATTGAAACCGATCTCGCCGAGCAGCTGATTGATGATCGTCAGGTAGCTCGTGCCGATCTGCCAGTCCTCGCGGTCGGCGGGCAGCACGGCGGACGAGGCGTCCGCCAGCACAAGCGTTAACCCGCACGTCAGCAGCAGCCGCTTGATGACGTCGATGTACCCGTCGCCTGCCGAGAGATGCAGCAGCGTCTCCGTCTTAGTCGTCTGCACGACCCATCCGCGGTCGTAGGCGGTGACTGCGGTGGAGGTGACGTAGCTTTTGCGCTGGGCGCTGGTGTCCGTCGGGCGGAAGATGCCCAGCGGGGTCTCCACCCCGTCGATGATGATGCAGGGCTGAAGCTCATCCCTCAGCCAGTTTATCTCCGGCTCGCCCGCCCTGGCGGGCAGCAGCGTCGCGGAGAACGAGGTCTTCAGCGCGCCGGACGCACGGCAGGAGATGGACGGCGCCTGTGCGCTGTCCCAGCGCATCTCGCTGAGATACGCCCCATTGCGCAGCGCCTTGATCCTGTATTCGACGGTTCTGATCACTCGCGCACCTCCTCCTCAAGCTCCGTGTTGGTCACGGAAAGCTGATAACTCGTGTAAAACATATCAACGGTCTTAGTCGTCGATGTCAGAACACCGATCGCCATCTCACCGCTGTCGGTCTTCAGGCACACCACGCGCCCGAGGAGCGCCTCCAAAGCCCTCATCCCGGCGCGGTCATCCGCCCAGAATGCCGCAGAGACCGTCAGCGTCTCGTCCAGAAACTCGCTCACGTCGACCGACGGGCGCGCCTGCCCGACGATGTGATAGCTAGTCGCCTGTCGGGCGCGCGTCATGCCGTATGTGCGGTGCTGCTGCTCGCTCAGCTCCAGCCACAGCGCCGCGCGCGTTTCCACGTCGATGATGACCGGGCAGCGAGGATAGACCTCAACTATCACGGGATCGCTGATGCCGTAGTTGTTGCTCGCGGGGTAGCACCCGCGCACCTTGTAGGTGCACAGCCCGCAGGAGAGATAGTCAAGGTATTCCGTCTCCGTCACCCGCGCGACGGCGACGTCGTCGCGGTACACAAGGTAATAGTCATACCCGCCGACGTTCCACGTCAGCCGCACCGCTGCGCCCTCGCCCTGTGCCGTAAGCTGTATGCTTTCTCCTGACGTGTTGACGACAGTCAGCTCGACCGTGCCGGGCTGGCTCCAACGTCCGTAGCTGTTCTGCACGCGCACGCTCACAGTGTGTACGCCGTCCGTGAGGTACTTCGGGCTTTGCCAGCGCTTCAGCGAGCCGTAGGCAGTGGTCTTCTCCCCGTCGAGCGTCAGCTCGTATGCTTCCTGCTCGTTCGCCTGCCACTCTATGATTGGCTTTGGGCTCGCGTTTTTGACGGTCAGCCGCGGCGCACGGGGAGACCCGACAGCGACAAACTGCGCAGCGGCGCTCCACGTCCCGGCAACGCCGTCGAGGTTGTACGTGCACACGCGCCACCACCATGTGCCGCTTGCGAGCGTTCCTGCCGCGATGACGGTCTCGGTCTCCGCGCCGGTCACAGTCACAAGGTCGGTCCACGCCTCGCCGTCGGTGCTCTTTTGCAGGTCGGCCTTGGTCTGCGCCGACCCCGTGGAGATGATGTGCTGCCACGCAAACGCGACGGGGTTGTCGTTGTCAACAATTGTGCCGATAGGTGAGACCGGCGCGGAAGAAGGCACAGCATCCGTGGTGTCAATGGCGCGCCACTCCGTCACCCAGCTGTTGCCGTACTGGTCATTGCCAGCGACCGCCCACTCATACTCGCCGCTCGTCATGACATTTTCGGCGAGAGTGTAGCCGTCCGCGCTGTTTGCCACGGTGTACTCAGTGTATTCCGCCGCGTCCTTTACCCGGAGGCGCAGCTTCGTGATGACTGCACCGTCAACCGTCGTCCAGCTGAAGAGCTGAGGCTTCGTGCGGTCGAGAAACGCCCCATCTGCGGGGCTGAGCGACGTCGTGATGCTGACATATGAGGACAGCTCCACCCAGTCGGACGTGCTGGTGTAGCCGAGGGCGTCCGTCACGGAGAATTGATACTCAAAAGCCCCCTCGGGCAGCAGATTCCCCGCGACCGCCTTGCTCGTCTCCGTGCCGAAGTCCACCTCGGTGTATGCCGTCGCGCCCTTGGCTCGAAGGTGCAGCTTGATGCTTGCAACATCGGGCGTCCTATAGCTCGTGTCAACGCTGCTTTTGAGCTTCACATCAAACATCTGGGCAATCGCACGGTTGCAGCGGGCTCCCGTTCGCGGGGATGTACTGTCGGCGATTTTATGACACTGCCCATCGCCAAATTCAAGCCGCAGATACGGTTTACTGCTGCCATAGGCTGTCTGCACGTAGGCTGTCCAGTATGCGTCGTCATACGGCGTGCTCTCATCTTTTAAGCAGTACAGAAGACCGTTGTCGAGTATCCGGCGTATTTTATAGGTGAAATAAGCCGGTGCGATGTCGCAAGTGACATAGCCGCCGGACGATGCGAACCGTCCGAACCCGATGTAATCGACCCCCGGCAGCGACGCATAGGTAAGCGATGATACGTCCACTGGCGCGCTCAACGCGCGGAATTCGCACTCCGGCGCGCCCCAGCCAGAGACCTCAACGCCGTACCCGTATGCGGCGACAGCCGCATTGGTGATGGGGCTGTACAGCTTTGAGGCAGGAACGGTAAAGCCATTACAGACGATGCTGTGCAGATAACCGCCCTGGAGGACGACCTGCCCGGAGCCCTGCTCGCGATAATAAATATCCTGCCCGGATATTTTAACTGACGCAGTCGGGTATAAAGTCACCGTCTCGCTCATCACGTCACCCCCATTCGGCTGTATCGCTCAAGATTGTCAAAAAAGTCTATGATGTCCTGCATTGATTGCAGGGAGCTAGCGTCAACGGTCATGTTTTCTATGACGACCGTGGCGTGCTCGCCGCGGGTCTCCTGCGCGGTGCGTATCTGCGCGCCCTGCGGCAGATACACGGTCTCCGGTCCCGTCTCGCCCACGCGGGTCATGCCCCCGCGCCAGTAGTCCGTGCCGCCCGCGTTGTAGCCATTCGCGACCCACTTGCCGCTCGCGTCCTGCACCCAGCCGCCCGCGCTGGCGCGCTGGCTGCCGTATTTCGCCTGCTGCATGTGCGACATTTCGCCGGTCGTGTTCATGCCATAGCCCAGGGCGACGCCGATTTTACCGAAATCAAGCGTCAGCAGCCCGACAAGCACGTCCTTCGCGTCGAGGATCCACGCCACTGTGCCGCGCAGGGCGTCAAACGCCGTCCCGAGCGCCGGGATTGCCGCGCTCGCCAGCGACTCGATTGGTTCGAAGAGCTCGACAGCGAACTCAAGCAGCTGCCCGAAGCTGTCCACGATGCCGGATTCGACGAGCTCCGAACCCAGAGATTCGACAAGCTCGGCGGACTTGTTCAACGCCTTTTCCATGTGCGGCGCATACTGGAGGCTGATCTGGTCGGTCACTGCCTCCTGCGTCTTTTTCAGCCGGTTCTGCGCGTCGTCCACAGCCTTGAGCGCCTCAAGGTCATCCTCGCTGAGCACTGCGCCCATGCGCTCCGCCTCGTCGCCGTAGGCGCGCAGCGCGTCCGTTCCCTCCTCGATGAGGGGGTTGAGCTGCTGTGCGCTCTCGTTGATCAGTCCCATCGCCGCCGCGTCGCGCTCGGTCGTGTTGCCCATTTCGCCGAGAGCGTCTATCACGTCGAGGAACACGTCGTAGCTGTCGCGAAGACTGCCGTCTGTGTTGGTGATGCTGACGCCGAGAGCATCGAATTTTCCGGCATACTCTTCGTTGCCGTTTGCGGCGTCTGCCATGTTTTTCGTCAGGTCCTTGAGCGAATCCGTGAGAGTGTCCGAGCTGACGCCCACGAAATCAGACGCATACTGGAACTTTTGCAGCGCGTCGGCGCTGACGCCGGACACGCTCGAAAGCTTCAGCAGCTCCTCCGCCCGCTGTCCGCTCTCCAGCGTCATCTCGTCGAGGGCGTTTTTTGCCTTAACAGCGGCGACGACAAGCCCGGCGACAGCGCCCGCCGCGGCGACGGCACCAGCGCTTACGCCGCCCAGCCCATTCAAAGCCTTCGTTGCTCCGTCGGGCAGATCTATTCCTAGTTTGCTGCTCACCGTGCCGACGGCGTCGCCCAGCTCCACGGTCTTGGGCTCAGTGTCCTTTATCGTGTCGCCGAGCTTATCGGTACTGTTCTGCGCGTCCTCCTCGGCGGATTCAAGCGCCTGTATCTGCTCCGCCGTGGCGTCCATCGCGTTGCCGAGCTGGGCTGCCTCCGCCTGGGTGTTGTTCAGGCTGACCTGCCAGCTCTTCGTGCGTTCGTCCGCCTCGCCGTATGCCTGGGCGCTGTCTCGGAGCGCCTTTTCAAGGGTCTCTATCTTTTCCCGGAGCGTCAGCACCTGCCGCTCCTGCACGTCGTACTTGGCGCGCAGCGCCTCCACGCTGTCGGCGTTCTCGGCAAACTCTGCGGAGGTGAGCTTCATTTCGCTGTTGAGGACGCGGAGCGAGCTGTTGATCTCCTTCACGGCATTTTTATACGCCTGTTCACCAGTCAGCTCCAGCTTGGCGGATATTTTTCGCTGTGCCATTAAAACGTCACCCCCTTAAAAAAGTCTCTCAAACTCTTCTGTTTCGGCGCGCCCCTGGGTGGGGGCGGCGGTGCCCATCTGGGCACAGGCTCCGGCGCGGGCGGGGCAAGCGCCTCGCACAGCGCGTCCAGCCGCGCCGGAGACATATTGTCCCAAAAATCGTGCTCAGACCCGTTAAAGCGGGAGAGCCAAACGGCGAGGGGCAGGGCATAGTCAAGCTCCTGCCCCTCGCCGGTCAGTTTTTTGGTGTATCCTCCTCCGCCGCCTCGGCGGCGGAGTCGTCTGTGTTGTCGGCGGCAGCCTTGCTGCCGAGCACGGCGGCGAACACAAGCGCGTTGACCTCGTTGACAAGATCGACGGCCGTGCCGTGGTAGTCCGTCTCCAGCATTGCGGAGACCTGCGCCGTGGTGTAGCGCGTCTTGCTGCCGTCGCGGCGGTGCGCGTCGTTGATCATCGCGGTCAAGAACGTGAGCGCACAGTAAAAGCTGCCCGCGTTGAGGGCGTTCTTGACCCCGCCGTAGACATAGTCCACATCTGACAGCACGGCAAAGTTGCAGCGCAGGGCATAGGTCTCGCTGCCGAGGGTGAAATCAAGCTCTTTCGGTCTTATATCCATCGCACAGCCCTCCGTCAGGTCGTCATGCCGAGCATGGCCTTGCACCAGGCGACGGCCTCCTCCTCGGTGTCCACCTCGGTCTGCTCGATCATCAGCGGCGCGGGCGTGCCGGTCCTGTGATCAGGTGCCATGAACTCGCCGGTCGTCGTGGGCGTGACCCACGTGATGCTGTCATTCTCGGTGTTGTAGGTCGTCTCGGGCGGACCGAACTGAGCTTTACGGACGAAAACGCAGAAAAAGCTGTCGTCAGAATCGTTATCATCTGCGGGGGCATAGTAGGCGTAGCCGACAGGATGTCCCGGCGTCGTCTCGCCGTAACCGATATTCTTGACGGTCTTTTCGGTCTGCGCCGTGCCGACCTTGATCTTGACCTCGGTCTCCTGCGCCTGATAAAGCATTTTCTGCATCTCAAGCTTCAGCGCGTCCACGCCAAAGGACACGCTGCCGCCGGTCAGCTTGCGCTTGAAGCGGCGCAGCACGCCGGAGGCGTAGAGCCGACCCTCGGCAAATCTGAAGCCGAGCGTTGCCGTGATGCCGTGTCCGATGGCGGCGCAGTCGGTGTAGCTGATCGTGCCGGTCTCGGTGTTGTAGTTGTACACGCCCGCATAAAAGTCACGCAGACCGTATACTATGTATTCATTCTTGCTGAGAGTTGCAGTGTCGGGCATTTGTCACACTCCTTTTTACAAGTCTTTCGATTTTAGCCAGTCGTCATAGATGCGCGTCTGCACGGCGAGTATCTGGTCGGCGCAGCCCTCAAGGGCGGTGCGCATCCATTGATAGGCTTTCTTGTTCCGCCGAGGCGCACCGAACTCAAGCACGAAGCCGACATCGTTGTTGGTCATCTTTATTGCTTGACCGCCCTTGCGCCGTCCCTTGATGCTCACGCGCCGGAGCTTCGCGCCGACGTACATATCCTTGCGCGTCCCGCGCGGGTAAATGAGGTAGTAGAGCTTGTTGTCCTTGCTCCGTTTTTGCACGGAGACAAGGCTGCCGAGCAGCTGCCGCGTGTCTACGAGACCGAGCTTTTCGAGGTTGGCGGTCATGGCGCGCAGGGCGATGTCGGCGGAGGACCTGAGCATTTTATCGACGACGCTGTCGGGTATCGCCTCCAGCGCCGCCATGTCGAGCATGAGCTTGTCGATGCTCTGCGCCAAAAATTTAGCCATAGTCCACCGCCTCGCTGCCCTCGAACTCAAGCACCCAGTGTTGGCTGTCGCCGTCGCTCGCGTCCTCCGCCGTCGGGAACGTAAACCCCGCCAGAAATACCGCCCTTTTGAGGCCTTTCAGCTTCCCCTCCGGGTTGCGCCCGGGGGGGAGATAATAGTGCAGCTGATAGAGGTACACGATGCGCCGCGGCGCGCCGCCAGCGTGCAGCCGGGGGTACTCCGCGCGGTTGTAGGTACAGTATTCGTCCGGCTCTTCGCCGGGCGCGGGGATGTAGCTGTCGGGGCGCACGGTCGGCACGATCGGCCCGACCGCCGCCACAAGCGCCGCGTTGAGGCTCATGACGCACCCCCCAGCTCGCGCAGCTCCGCGAGGATCTCCGTAAACCCGCCCCGGTCGCCGTACTGGTTGACGTAGGTGATGTTGTACGTGTCCCCGTTGTACCTGATGAGGTACAGCCGGGATATTTCGACCGGCGGCGTGCGGATGAGGAAGCGCACCTTGACCGTGCCGAGATCCGCCCCCTGCCGAAGGCTCTCCGTCCCGCTCTGGCGCGTGAACTGCGCCCAGCAGCGCTGGATCGGCTTGTCCTCCGTGGTTGCGTACCGTGCGGCGTCGTGGGTCTGCACTCGCTGGATGATCTCAATGCGCTTGTCCAGCGCGCCCGCATCTACGTTGAGCTCAGTCATCGTTGTCCTCCTCGTAGCTGTCGGCAACGACCTGCGCCTCCGCGTCCAGCTTGAGCTGGTTGATCACCGGGCGCAGCCCGCGCGGCATTTCTGCCTCCGTGCCGACCGCGTCCCTGTGGTCGTAGTAGTACAGCGTCAGCCCATGCACCACGATGTCATACCGCGCGGCGTTGTCCGCCGTGCGGTAGATACCCGCCCCGGTCAGATACTCCTCCGCGCCCGTGAGCAGCGACGCGATGAGGGTGTCCTCCGCGTCGCCGTCCACGCGCATATACGCCTTGCACGCAGCGAGGCGGTCAGCGCTCACGCTCGCCATTCTCAGCCGCCGCTCGCGGTCTTGGGCAGCGTCGCGATGACAAAGCCCTTGTGGCGGATGATATTTCCGCCGACCATCGCGTCGCCGAGGATGGTCAGCATGCGCTCCTCGCCCTTGATACTCTCATCGACACGGATGGAGTAGTCGCCGAAGAGACCCAGCTCGTAGTTGAGCGGATCGCCGTAGAGCATGGTCTGTATATCGGCGGAGCTGGACGCGGTCGCACCGGAGAGGGAGGTCAGCGACGATACTATGCAGTACGGCACGCTGTTGCCGCCGTCCTCGATGCGCCCGGTGTTGGGGTTGCCCGCGTCGGGGATGACCTTAAAGACGCGCTCCTTGTTAGCGTTGCGTATCTTGCCGATGGCCTTGAGGTCGGTCTTGGTCAGGTACAGCCTCGCGCCCGCGCCGATCTCGCTGTCGCTGCCGTAGGCAAAGTACAGCGTGTCGAGCAGGTTTTCGTCGATGGCGCTGATGTTCTCCGTCGCGTATATGGCAGCTCCCGCCGCGTTCTTCGCGGTCTTGATGCCGTACATGTCGGGCGTCGCCTGCCCGTCGCCGTTGACGATCAGCTCCGCCAGCTTGCGGTACATGGCGCGCATCGCCATCCCGTATATCTTGCCGTAGTAGTCCGCGGGGCTGAGGCGGTTGATGTTGCGGTCAACGTAGCTCGTCACGTTCATCTCGTAGGGGTTGATTCTGGCAACCCCAAACGTCGGGTCGGCGGAGGCGGTGCGCGCCTTGCCCGCGTTGGTCGTGACCTTGCCGGTCTTGGCGTCGGTCTCGCTGATCACGTAGGGCTCGCTGAAGCTGCCCATGCCGGTCATGCTCTGCACAAAGACCTGGTTGACGATGGAGCTGGGGTTGGTGCCGATGAGGTCTCGGATGTCCGTGCCAGCGCCGGATGGCTCCACGATCGTGCCGGTGGCGAGAGTCGTCGCGTTACGTATGCCGCGCAGCACGTCCAGCGTGGAAAACTGCACCACGCCGTGGTTGCGCAGGATGTTGCCGCGTTCCTCGGCGATGTCGCGCGCCTCCGCGCCGGTCGGCGCGTTCTCGATGACGCGGCGCTCCTGCTCGCGCACGAGGTTGTTCACGCGGTCGATCTCCGCGTTGAGGTTGTCCACCTCCTGCATTGCGGAGGCGTAGTCTGCCTGGTTGCTTGCCTCGTATGCGGCAGTCGCGCGGTCAAGCGCGGCGGTTCTCGTCGCCGCGAGGTCAATGAGCATCTGTTTGAGATTCATTTTTTCACGCTCCTTAATATCTGTTCTTTTCAATTTCAAGGCGGGCTTCGTCCCGCCATGTCATGGCCGGGGCAGGGTCAAGGACGGGGTGCCCGTCCGCCGGGGTCGCGCCGCGGGCGACAAGCTCGGCGTACTTGGCGCGCAGCTCCGCCGCACTGGGCAGGGCCGCGCCGTTGACAAGTCCTCGAATGCTGCTGCCCACGGCGTTGACGATGTCGCCGGGCAGTGCGGCTGACGCATCGTCCTGGTAGAGTATCTCGTCGGCCAACCCCATCTCCACGGCGTCCTGCGCCGGGATCCATGTCTCGGCGCGCATCAGCTGTGCCAGCCTCTCGCGCGTCGCCTTGCCGCGGCACTTGCTCTCGTAACCGTTGAGGATAGATTCGGTGATGCTGTCCAGCAGCTTGATGCTCTCGCGGTGGTCGTCGCGGTTGCCGGAGGTCGAAATCGCTGGCAGGTGCAGCATGATCTGCGCCACCGGCGACATCTGCACCGTGCCGCAGCCGGATATTATCGTGCTTGCCGCGCTCGCCGCGAGCGACTGCACCACCGCCACCGTGCGGCAGCTCGCCCCGCGCAGCAGGCTGAATATCTCAAAGCCCGCGAACACGCTGCCGCCGCCGCTGTTGACCTCCACGACAAGCTCATCGTCGGTGTTGCCCCGGAGGGCATTGCGCACGGCAAGGGGAGAAAATGCCGTGATGCCGAAGTAGTCGTACAGCCACAGATCATCGTCCGCGACTACTGTCCCGTTGAGTGTCAGTCTGATTCGTATCGCCTCCTTGATTTCGATTCTCGCTCAGCCGCTCCCACGCGGCGAGCGGCACATAGTTGAGAGATGCGTAGCGGTCGTCGCCGCCCTCTACGTCGGACAGGTCCTCCAGCGCGCGGATGTCGTTGACGCTGTACGCGCCGATCTCGCGCATCACGCGGTACCATGTGCCGCGACTGGCGTAGTCGCCGCGCAGCTCCGCCATCATGTTCATCCGCACGCGGTAGCGCCGCGTTTCGCCCGGCGGCAGGAGCTTATAGACAAGCTCCTCCTCGTAGGCTGTCACCTTGGGGTGCAGCGTCCCAACGACGTACTCGATGGCGTTTTGCTCGTTGCTGCTGTAACTCTGCTTCCCGGCTTGGAGCTTATAGAGCGGTACGCCGAAAAATCGGGCGATGTCCTGCACGCTCAGCTCGGTCTGCTCCACAAACTGCGCGTCGCGGTTGCTCACGGCGATGGGCTTGTACTCAAGCCCGAAGTCGAGTATTGCGATCCGCGCGGCGTTTGAGGGGCCTGCGTGACGCTTCTCCCAGTCCCGGCGCAGCAGCTCCTTTTTGGAGATCTTGACCTCCTCGCCGTTGATGGTCGTCGTCACCGTGCCGCTCAGATCGGTCGCGGTTTGCAGCACGCCCGCGGGCTGTCCGCCGTTGACGTAGTAGTTTAAGTTATACTGCTGGGCGGCGCGCGCCGCGCCGATGGTCTCGCTCGCGCGCTGGAGAGTGCTGATGCCCTGCCACCCATTGCGGGAGTAGCCCATGATGTGCACCATGTCCATCCGGTGCACGGCCATCGGCTCGCCGGTAAAGGGCTGTATCACGCTGTACCAGACGTGCCCCTCCGTGTCCAGCCATGGGGTCACAAGCTCACCCGGCACGGGGATCAGCTCCCGCGGACGCAGCGTCGCCGGGTCGCGGCTGATCCAGATGTAGCCGTTGCCGGTGCACTCCACGTTCGCCTCGACCATCTTTTTCATCGCCGTCGGCGTCTGCGCCTCGTTCGGGCGGACAGTCAAAAGGTCGTTGAGCCAGTGGTCAACGCGCTCCCGCGTCTCCCTGTCCATCACGTACACCGGCAGCTTGCCGATGCTGTCCGACAGCACCTCAATGCAGCGGTTGACGGCGGACAGCTTCATCGCGTTCGACGCGGCAGAGGATGTCACCGCGTCCCCCATGGGGTAGCCCGCCGCGGCGAGCGTCGCAACGGTGGTGTCGTTTCGGATGTGGGGCGGCGCGCCGCCCAGCGTTGCGCGGATGCCGCGCACAAGTGGATTGCTCATGTGTCGCCATCACCTCCCTTAATCATCAGCGCCGCCGCGGCTATCAGCAGCACCCCGCCGACGATGAGCGCCGCGGGTATGCTCAGCAGCGCGACCCCGGCGGTCATCGCCGCCGCGCCGAGGATCACAAACAGTGTTGCCATATTTGCCTCCCGTGCCCAGATGGGCACATCTCATAATGTCCAGTTTTCGTCTATACGATCGGCGAGCGTCGGGCTGTCGCGTCTGATCAGCGCGAGCCCCAGCGCGTTCATCGCCGCGGCCACGGGGTCAATGCGCTCGGTGTCGTCCTTGTGCCGCTTTGATAGCTTAATATCGCCGTAGTTGTCCTTGACCTCATTCGCGTTCGCCAGGCACCACATAACGAGAGGGTTTTCCTCCAGCACGACGCGCCCCTGCAGCAGCATTGTCCTGAATTCCTTCGTCGCGAGGTTTTGCCCCGCGCATGTCTGCCGGATCTCGACAGTAAAATCCTCGTTGTTGCGGTCGGTGCACATCTTGATGGCGAGGTCCGTCGCGTTATGCCCGTCGTAGCCGACGTGCTGAATCTGCCAGCCGTGTTTGCGCTCGTTCTCGCAAAACCAGTTTTCCACATAGCTGTTGTCCGTCACGTCGCCCGGGGTGAGAATGCAGTGCCCGGTCTTCGTCCATGCCAGATACGGCACGCGGTCGCTCTTCATGTGGCGCGCCGCCTGATTTTCGGGCATAAAGCCCGCGGCCTTGATCGCGACGCGGTCATCGTCCAGCAAAAACACCGCCGCCGCGCCCGTGAGGTCAACGCGCTTGCCGAGGTCAAACCCGCCGTAGCACTCGCGCCCGTCTGTCAGCGCGGCAAACTCCTCGGCGCTGATCTGCGCCGCGCGGGCGAGCCGCATCTGCTCTTCGTCGAGATAGCGGTTGACGCTGCCGGTCTGCCATTGGCACATACGGCGCGTCAGAAACTGCCGTATCTTGTCCGGGTCCTTCGATCCATACGCCGCGTTGTACTCGCTCTCGATCTCCTTGAGGAGGTACTTGCTGTAAGCGTTGGGATAGCGCAGGCAGGGATTCGGCATGACCCACAGGCTTTTGTCATGCGGATCGACGCCCTCCGGCAGCTCGCGGATCATCACGAAATACGTCTCGTCGACGACCTCCCCGCTCAGTACGCGCCTGGCGTACTCCTCCTCGCGGTAGCACGGCTTGCTCTGCGCGTCGTCGCCCGCGGTGGTTATCACGTCCAGCAGCGCCTGCGGGCGCTTGCCGAAGGAGTTGAGCCCGATGTCGTAGATGTCGGACGTCGGGTGCGCGTGGTACTCGTCGACGACGAAGTACGTCGGCGCACCGGAATCCTTGTTCTTCGTGTCTTTGGACAGGGCGCGCATCCAGCCGCCGCGCGTCTTGTGCGTCACGGGGTTTGCCTTGGGGATGTTCAGCCGCTTCGCGATGGCGGGCGATGCCTGGGCGATGGCTTTTGCGTCGCCGAAAACTCGCTTGGCCTGCGTGCGGTCGACAGCCGCACACTCCACCTCCGGCAGCATTTCAAAGCGTGCCAGCTCCGGATGATACGGCGGGTACATCGCGTCGCCGCACATGTGGTACAGACACTGTCCGGACTTTTCGGTGCTCTTGAAATTTCCGCGGGCTCGCTTGTTGTACGTGCGGGAGAACCGCCGCGCGCCGTCGTCGGCGTTGACCCAGGCATACACGTTGCTCAGGTCAAACACCTGCCACGGCTGAAGCTCTATCGGCTGCCCGCTCTCAACGCCGCGCACCTGACGGCACTGCCCGAACCAGCGGATGATGCGGTCGGCGCGGGTCGTGTCGAAGATGTACGGAAATCCCGGGGTGTTCTGCCGCTTGAGGTCGCGTAGGAAACGCTCGCACGCCTGTATTTCCGCTGGGCAGCACATGGCACGCAGCTTGCCCTGCGTCACCTGCTTTGCGTAGACCGCCGCGGGATGGTGCAGCCCGCTCTGTCTCCGCATCGGCATCAGCCGAAGAGATCCGCGTCGGGATCGTCCGCCGCCTCGGCGGCCTTCTTTTTGGCAAGCCCCGCGCGGCTCGCGGGCGTCAGCCCGAGCCGGTCAGCGTACTGGAGTATCAGCCGCTCCTGACTGCGCAGCTGGCTGTCAAGATCCTGCATCTGCGCCGTCAGGTCGAGCAGCTCCGCCACGTCGAGCCCCTTGGTCCTCGTGAGGCTCGCGAGCTTTTTGTACATTTTGCAGGTGCGGTCACGTCGAGAGAGCATAGAGCAGTACAGCCCCAGCACCTCGCTGTCGAGATCGTCCAGCAGCTCCACGTTTGCCGCGGCGAGTCGGTCAAGCACCTGCGTCCAGTAACGCAGCGCGGCGCGGTCGCCCTTGGCCACGTAGGCGGGCGGCACGATGTTCAGCGTCTCGCGCTGGGGGATGGTCGCGGCTTCCGCCTCGATGCGGGCCTGCTCCTCGGCGAGCGTCATGTTTTTGGTCATATTCTCGATTCGCTTGGCTTTCGGCGGCACATGGCTCACCTCCTCAAATTTTGATCAGGGACTTTTTTGCACACGAGAGGGGGGCGGCGGTAAATGGCGCCCCCCTCCAAAACTTTTTCGGGGTGGGGGGTGGTCTTGAATCGCGCGGGCGACGCGCTCGCACTCGCGCGGCCGCGACGCTTGGGCGCGGACGTAGCCTCAGCAGCGGAAACGGCGTCAAAAACGTCGCTTATCGCGCTGCTCCTGCGCAGTTTTGATGTCGTGGTGGCGCTTGCAGAGGCTTTGCAGATCGTCCGGGTCGGTGAACACATCCCAGTCACCTCGATGCGGAATGATGTGGTCGACGACCGTCGCCGGTGTGCGATGGCGCGGATCACTCGGCGGATATTGCCGCGCGCACTCCCGGCAGAACGGCTCCCGCAGGAGCTGTGCCGGGCGCAGCCTCTCCGTCCAGATGGGCAGCATGTACCAGCCGTGATACCCCGCGCTCGCCTTGCGCTGTTCGCGCGGCTTGTGCCTGGGGCACCAGCCCTCGCGCGTTAGTACGCCGCACCCTGCATGGTTGCATGGTCTCAATGGTTTGCTCGCCATGGGCTATCACCTCCATCGTCCGAGCAAATCAAAAGAGCCGGAGCCAACAACACAGCGCACGCATTGCGCTTGTCATTGGCTCCGGCTCTCAAAGCACTGACCCTCTCGGATGTCTATCCGATGTTCGGTTTTGCAGTCCGGGCAGTAGACCAAAAGGTTGACTGCCGCGGCGTCCGGCGGGATCTTCATCAAATGCCGATTCCGCCGGCAGGTCGGGCACACAAGAAACCCGTTCCTTACAGTTAGCATTATACACGATTTGTTGAGTGTTTGCAATATGTTTAGCCTCCTCTTGTCTAAAAATAATACAGGTTTCAAGCCAGAAAAATTAAAATAAAAAGTACATTCTCCTCGTGCCCAGATGGGCACAGCCTCGCCTACCTGCGCCGCCTCGGTGAGCGTCTGCGGCGGCGGAGCGCGTTGTCATATGCGAACTCTATATACTGATACTCGCCCTTCGCGCGCACGTCCTTAAATACCGTCGTGTTCTTCGGCACGCGCAGCGTCGTATCATCCGGTACCCAGAAGCTCTCGGTCTCCGGCTTTTTAACATTGCGTGTGTAGCTCCATGATCTCTGTCCGACCTTCTCGCGCGCCTCCTTGCACATGTAGCGCGCCAGCGTCTCATAGTTGCGCTTGGCGTCCACGCGCAGCGCGGCGAACTCCGTCTCTCCCTGCCCCCACAGCCGGTGCAGCTCGGCGTAGTCCTCTCCGCCCGTGGCGTTGGCCACGATGTGGATGTGCCAGCGCCCGTCACCGTGCCGGTGCTCGATCGACCAGAACATCACCAGCTCCTGCCCACGTTCCCGGCGCGCCGCCTCCGCCTTCCGGCGGAACCATCCAAGCTTGTTTGTCACCTGCTTGCGCGTCTCGGGCAGGTGGTCGTCGTCAAATGTCAGACAGCCGACGATGTCGCCCTTGATAAAATTCGCGGCGAGCAGCCACTTAAGCTTTTGCCATGACAGCTTATCGTTGACGATCCTCTGCATCTCGTTCGTGGGATTTGACTTCCGCCCGCGTCCGCGCCCGGTCGGTGCGGTGCGCGGCTTGTACAGTGCCTCGGCGACCAGCGGGCCCGCCGACTTGATCAGTTTTTTTTGCATATTTCCTCCGTGATAGTCGCCCTCGACCCTCACGGCGCTCGGCTCATCCTCCTTTCAATTCCGGGTGCCGCTCGTCGAACGACACGAATTTACTGCCTACGTACTGTTTTATCTCGCGGTCGAGGCAGGCTTTATAATAAGCCTGCTCCCGGTCGTCGCTGCCGTCCTCCTCGCGGAGAGCGTCATACTCATTGTAGGCGGCGGAGAATGCCGCCTCAAACTCGGTCAGCCGCTTTTCGCCCCAGCCGAGGCGACCGAGGGCGATAGTCGCGATGTCGGTGCAGAATCCGATCTCCAGCAGCCGCGCCGCGTGGGCATATTGCAGCGCCTGCTTCTCTATGCGCGCCATCAGCGCATTGCGCTTAGGCATCGTCGTCACCTCCCATCCTCATCTCATCCGTCCGCCCGAGGAGATAGTCCAGCGACACATCAAGCGCATCCGCTACTGAGATCAGTCTGTCCACGCTGGAAACGTCAACGCCGTAGCCGAATGGCGTCGGAACGCTGATACTGTCAATACACTTCCCGGAGAGATAGTCCGGGGCTGAAAAGCTGACCCCATTCAGCTTGCATTCTTCACTCATTTCTAGAAAGTCCACACCCTGCGCCGTGCACGCCGCGTTCATCCGCTGCCAGAGGTCTCGGATTCTTCTGATTGTGGCGAAGTTTTCAGCCACAACCGCCGCCTTTTTCGCCGCCTTGTCGGTCTTCGCGTCAGCTCTGAGCTTGTCTTTTTTTCCTTTCATCCGCTGGCAGCTCTTTGAGCAGAACACGAGGTCAGGACAGGTGGCACAGCAGCCGTGCCCGCAGTAAGCATATCCGCGGTAACCTTGAGAGTAGAGCTTGTCCAGTATCTTCGACTGGTTGATACACTCGCCGCCGCCTGCACACTTACGGCAGTCGAGATCCCGCAGTCTCAGAATGTCCTCTCCCATGAGCTTGGTCAGCACCGCACCGAGCCGCGACACGTGTCCGGTATACAAGTTCCGCGCACGGTTGATTATCTCTCGCTGCACGTCCTCCGGCAGCTTGGCAAGCTCAAGCGCCGCAGCCTCGTTAAGTGTGCCCGTCTCGTAATATGCCTTGCTTATGTCCGGGGCAAGACCGTCCTTGATCTGTTTAAGCCTGCCGAGCTTGCTCTTGCTGATCTTGCACGCCTCGGCAACGTGGTCGCGCATGCGGCCGGGGAACTCGACGCCCTGCTCCTTGAGCCTGTACAACAGCGCCTCCACGCGCTCCGCCTGTTTGCGCAGCTCAAGGTCTGAGATCTTGCGAGTGTCGGCATTGGCGTAGATAAGCCGGAGCTCCTGTAAATCGGCGCTGTCGGCGCACGCCTCCACGATGGCGGGGATGGTCGTCCAGCGCTCGCCGCCGTCCTTGTCGTCGCGCAGCTGCTTGAATGCGGTCAAGCGCCTGTGCCCGCTGACGACAATGTACCGCCCCGGCGCGTCCGGGTTCGGGCGCACGCGGATGGGCTGCTGCAAGCCGATCAGTTCGATGTTTGCCATCAGCGCGCCGATGTCGCTCATTGCGTAAAAGTTCTTTGCGTCTGCGCCGATTTTGTCGATGTCTATGTACTCTATCTGCTCGCGCCCCGTGCCCATCTGGGCACCGGCGTCCTTGAGCACGCTGGCGAGGTCAAATGTCGCCATCACTGCACCCCCTTGATGAGGCACTCGACGAAGTGCCGGTAGTCTACTGCCGCCGCGCTCCTCGGGGAGCATACTATCAGCGGCTCCTGCTCGAATGTCATGTCGTCTGCCTTGACCGTCCGGCGGATGTGCGGGAACACCGGCAGCCCGGAGGCGCGCAGTTCGTGCTCGGCGCGGACGATGTTGTCAGACCGGTACCACATCGTGGGCAGGATGCCCGCGACGCGGAGCTTGGGGTTGATCCGCTGCATGTTGCGGATCTGCTGCATGACGTTGGCCATGCCGCGCAAAGAGAATGCGTCAAGCTTTATCGGGATTACTACCTCGTCCGCCGCGAGGAGCGCCGCGGCGCTCGCCGCGTTGAATGCTGGCGGGCAGTCAACGATCATCCAGTCGTAGCTCGCCGGGCTGCCGTCGGGGCAAGCCTCGGCATGAGCTGCCAGCTCTCTGAGACACGCCGCCGAGGCGTCGCCGGTCTCCACCTTGCTCAGATCGAGGTCCATCAGGCTATCGTCCGCCGCGAGGATGTCGATCCCGGCGTACCGGCTGTGCTCGGTGCCAGCAAGAGCGTAAGCCCCGGCATCGTTGCCGCGATACCTCAGTACGTCCCCCAGCGTCCGCGGGTGCATTTTGTCCCGCTGCAAAAATTCCGTGCAGTTGCACTGGCTGTCTGCGTCCACGATAAGGACGCGCTGCTTGTGCTGTGCGGCGAGTATCGCCGCCGCGTTGATCGCGGTTGTCGTCTTAGCGACCCCGCCCTTCAGGTTACAGATAGCGACAGTATGCATTTTTTGACCCTCCCGGTTCTCTTTTCGTTTTCCAGCCGCTGTATTTCCCTCGCGAGGGCTCGGCTTCATCCGGCTCTCGCGTCGGTGTAATCTTGAAGCATTCGTGCCCGACCCATTCGCGCCCGAACGGCGCGCGCACGGTGTAGCGGACGCGGCAGTAGCCGTGTGCCGCGTTGATGTACTCGACCACGCCCTCAACGTCTGACGCCTGCATCCATGCCGGGCGCGGGATGCCGAGCCCCTTGCCCGCCTCGCTCCATGCCGACGGCACAAAGCGGAGCGTATCGCCTATCTTGATCATCTTGCCCCTCCTCAAAACGGCAGCTCGTCGTTGTCGTCGGTCAGCTCCTCGAACTTGACCTGCCCTACCGCCGCCTTTTCTGCGGCGACCGCCCTGGACGCGCGGCGTATCTCCGCCTGCGTCTCGCGGTAGTTCTTGAACTTTTCGGTCAGCGTCTGCACCGCGCCGTCAAACTCCAGCTCGTACTTGGCGCGCGTGCCCTCCTTGTTTTTGGCGACGTACAACACACGGTCACTGCGGTAATCGTTCGGGTCGCTGGGGTACACCAGCAGCGCGCAGTCTGCGTCCTGCTCTATCTGCCCCGATTCCCTGAAGTCCGCCATGCTCGGCGGGATGGGCTTGCCCTTTTCCTTCTCCGGGCGCTTGAGCTGGGCAAGGGCTATCACCGTCACGCCGTTCGCGCGCCCGAGGCTGTGCAGCTCCTGTGATATTTGCGTCACCGTCTCATAACGGCTTTGCTTGCCGCCCCCCGCGATCAGCTGGAGGTAGTCGATGAAAATCACCTGATACCTCCGGCTGAGGCACAGCGCCCGGATGTCCCGGACGGTCATGCCGCCCGCGTCGATAAGCTCAAGCTTCAGCGCGGCGAGCTGCTCCGCCGCCCGCGTCAGCGCCAGCCAGTCGGCGTCGCCGAGATCGCGGTCCTTGATCTTTTTCAGCGGCACCCGGCTCAGATGACACATCAGCCGGTCTGTCAGCTTCGACGGGCTTGTCTCAAGGCTAAAAAATCCTACCCGGTACTTTTTCGCCAGCTCCGCCGCCATCTGGAGGCTGAGGAGCGTCTTGCCGCTGGACGGGTACCCGCCGACGATCATCATGTCGCCGAGCTCCACGTACAGAATGCCGTCCAGCCGCGCCATGCCAAACCGCAGGTACTCCGGGCGCGTCTCGTTTGCCCGGTCGCAGAATGTGGACGCCGCGTCCATTGCGGACACGATGCGCAGGTGCTTTTTGTCGACGAAGAGGGAGTTGAGATTGGCCATCTCCTCCTCGGCGGCGGTGTACGTCTCGGCGTAGGCCACGTTGAGCGCCGCGGGCTGTATCAGCTCCATCCGCCGCTGATCCTTGAGCATTGCGGCGTAGTAGGAGAGGTCGACGATGCCGATCGTCTCCATCTGCCGGATGATGACCTTGTACGTCTCTCCCAGCTCGTGCTCCAGCGTCACCGCGTCGATCGGCGCGCCCTTGCCGTGCAGCCGCTCCATTGCGGAGAATACCTCGCGGTATGCCTCCGTGCCGAAGTCCGCGGGAGACAGCGCGGCGAATGCCTCGCCCGCCTTGTCCGGGCGGCGCAGGATCGTGCTCAGTATGCCAAGCTCTATCTCGTCCGTATGCATCACAGCACCTCCCGGCTCTCTGCCCAGCCGCCCGTGTCCGCCGCTCTGGCGGTGGGCGTTATCTCATCGCGCCAGCGCTGCCCGTTGAGCCAAGAGGACGGGTACGGTATGCCTATCCCTCGCTGCCAGTCGTCGCTCTTCTTCTGGGCTCGCAGCGCCCGGGCGATCGTGTCTATCAGCTCGTCACTCGGGCGGAGCTTGTCCCACGCCCGCACAGCGGCCACCCGGCTCTTGTGCAGGGGGTAAAAGTCGTAAAAACCTTCAAAGCGCTCCGGCTTCCATTGCGGTCGGCTTTTGTCCTTTGACTTTTTCGTGCCGCTCGCGCTGTCCCCCTCTGGGGGACTATAGGGGGTATTATATTTTAAATTATTATTTTCTATTGGTCTCGGATTTAAATCCGAGACCGTATCGGATTTTTGTCCTATACCGGTATCGGATTTAAATCCGATACCCCCCTCGCCGGTAAAGTCATACGGTTTGCCCGTGAGGTAGATGCGGCGGCGGTCAAGGTTGACCCTGCTCTTGTCCACGTCGATTTTTATGTACCCTGCGTCCTCCAGTTTTTTGACCAGGGAGCTGACCGTGTCCGGCTTGAGCCCAAAGCGCTCCGCGAAATACTGGTTGTGACTGTAGCAGTAGCCCTCCTCGTTGATCTTCGCGGCTATCTCCGCATAGATCAGCTTGGCATTCGCCGGGAGCGCGCGGTCGTACCTGACCCGTGCGGGCAGTATCGCCCATTGACCGGTATAATCGCCCATATATCCACCCTCTCAAAATGTTCTCGTATCAGCCGCCGAGAGATCCTCGGCGGTTGAAGCCAGCACATCTATGCGGGCGTCACCTTGACGTTGCTGTAAAACTCTATGCTCTGCCAGCGGCAGCCCCAGCCGCCGGCCGCGGCGACCATCGCCGCCTGTGCCGTCGGCGCCAAAACGGCAATGGGGCGCTTGTGGCTCGGATGATATACGAGCCACCGTTTTTTGCCCGAGTAGCCGGGATAGGTCGGTGTCTTTGCCATCCCATCACACCACCTTCATGCCCGGGTAGTAGCCGCACGTGGGTGCACCCGGTTTGCTCCGCCTCTGGCGGCTCGCCGGTCGCGCCTGCGGCGCGCGGCGAACCGTCCTCTGCGCAGCTATATAAGCCTCCACCTCGTGCTCATAGTAGCGGCAGCTCCCGCGGATTTTGTACATCGGCAGCCCGCCCTCGGCAACGATCCGATCCAGAGTGTAGACCGTCACGCCGAGCATGTCCGCCGCCTCTGCCTTTTTTATAAGTCTTGACATCTCACAGCACCCCCATCATCAGCCAGTACACCGCCAGCCCCATGTACCCCAGCACGATGCCGACCAGCAGCCAGTACTCCCAGCGGCTCTCTGCCCCGTGCAGGATGATGGCGATGGCGAGCGCGCCGAGCCCGAAGAACATCAGCCCGACCAAAAGCCTGTACCATACCATGCCCCATCAGCCCCTTTCCGCGTACTTGACCGCGAGCGCCGCGGTCACTACGTCCTCAAGATCGTCGAGGATGTCCTCAAAAAGCTCCGTCTCTCCCGCGTCGACCATGCCGTCCCGCGCGATCATCAGCAGTTCCTTGACCTGCGGCTGTATCGTGTCTATTGCCGCCAGCAGGTCAACGACCGCCTGCGGCAGCGGCACGCGCGCCACGTCCGGCAGCGCGTCGTTGGCGAGCGCGGACTTGAGCTTCAGGTGCCAGTACCCCAGCACCGGCATACCGGCAACCTCCGCCATCCGCGCGGCGACCTCGTCGGACGGGTAGTTTCGTCCGCTCTCGTACAGGCGCACGGTGTCCGCCGTCACGCCGAGCTGCTCCGCCCAGCGCTCCTGCGTCAAGCCCGCAGTCTGACGCGCGTTTTTGTAAATATTCGGTGAGCCTCGCTCCATTGACTACGCCTCCTCCTCTGGTAAAATATCCTCAGATACGCCGTCGATGAGGTCGGCGTATGTGCAGCCGAGTATCTCCTTGCACTTGAGCACGTGTTCCAGCTTCGGCATCCTGTCGCCGACCTCCCAGTGCGCAAGCGCCGCCTGTGTCACGCCCAGCCTCTCGGCGAGCTCCTTCTGTTTCAGCCCCGCCGCGAGTCGGAGCGCCTTCAAACCTTTCATGCCTGTGTCCTCTTGATTTGTGTTTATGACTTGTGGTAATATCTCCTTGTTGGAGGTGTTGCCGATGATGCTGGATCGCAAAAGCGTTAAATTCCTGCGCTATCTCCGCGAGCAGGAGGAAAATACAATTCGCTGTAGCATGATAGACCCTGTGCCCAAAGGATATGGGCAGAGGGATGAATATAACGCGATGATGGACTTCCTCGAACTCGGCGGTTACGTGTCCGTGCAGCGCGATAGCTCGAATAATCGAAAGAGTGTCAAGCTTGACCACAAGGGCTATAAATTCAGCGAGTTCCGCCGCATGGAGCTTTTGGAATACCTCTCCGAAAAGTGGGTTGACTTCTTCGCCATGCTCATGGCGGCGGGCTCTCTGGTCGTGTCGGTCATTGCGCTGCTGTCACGGTAGCAGCAGTGCCGCCAAGGAGACGAGCAGACTGACGCATGACGCGATGATGGCAATGAGCCGGGAGACCTCTGGCTTTTTCTTAGACGGGGTGTGCAGTGTCTCGGTCCATTCCGGATATGCGCATACCATCCAGTCGTTCGCGGCAAGCTCAAACGTCGTCGGCAGCCAGCGTTCTCTGTTGACGTATAGCTCGCAATCTGAGAAGTGATAATAACCTTCAAACTCTATCCTTGCCGAATCCCAGCACTCGCGCTTTATGCACAGGTTTTCCTCCTGCGCCTTTGTTATCGCCTCGTGTATGTACACGTGCGCTCACACCTCCTTTGTCGCTCAGAAAATCCCGAAGAGGGATGTAGTTCAGGGCGGGCGCGTCGTCGCTCGCTTGACGGTCGAATGCCGTCCCGCAGTATTCACAGTGCGTGCCTCTGACTGGTGCTCCGCAGTTGGGGCAATTTCTCATCCTTCCCCTCGTCCCTCCTCCGCTTGGTATATGTCGCAACGACATTTTATCTCTTTACGGGATTATAATACATCGCATTTTGGGATATGTCAAGAGGTAAATTTATATTTTTTCGCTTTTTGCAATGTCACCTTGTAATTTTTGTGTGTTTAGGTTATTGTTATACCAGCATGAAAAGGCGGTAAAAGATGAATCGTATAAAAGAATTTCGCGTTGCCGCTGGCATGAAGCAGTCAGAATTGGCTGAGCTAACGCACGCAAAGCAAAGCACCGTCAGCGGTTGGGAAAGCGGTCGTAGAGAGCCAGATTTTGAAACCCTTAGCATCATGGCCAGCACTTTCGGTTGCACGATTGACGATCTTCTTGGATATGAAAAAGCGCCCACCGTCATGACTGACGGTGAGCGTAGCGTGCTTGATATTACAGCCCTCAGCCCCGAGAACAGAGACCGGCTTGAGGACTATTTACACCTCCTTTTAGATTCGCAAAATAAGTGAGTGCTTTCTGCTGATTTCCCGGCGTGAGCTGCCGGAAGATCTCGTTGATGCGCGCCTGCTGTGTCAAGGGATCCTCGCTGTCGTCGTTGATACTCTCGCCTCCTTTTTGCGTGCTTTTTACGGATAAACGCCGCCCAGAGCGGCACGGAAATATGTATCAAAACGCCCCGGACGGCGGCGGCAACCGCCGTCAAGGGCTGAGCAGTTGATGCTGTCGCTCATCTCCTGCTGTGCCTTAATATTAGCACTGATGTGTTAGGACTTTCCAGCCCCAACAACGGAGATGTTATACCCTTTTGCGGGCTTTTTCCGCCCCATAAGGGGGACACATCAACCGGAAAACACTTTGGAGGCGGGGAAAACGGACGAAAAAATGATGCTCTACGAGCTGTGCCGGGAGCAGAAAGACGCGCAGCATTTGACCTATGCCGACATTGCCGAAAAGTCGGGAATCGTTGAAAAAACGGTGAAAAATTTCTTTGGCGGAGCCAAGCAGCCGTCGGTGAATACCGCCGGTCCGATCTGCCGCGCTCTTGGCGTGTCGCTGGACAAGTATTTCGACATTGTCACCGACGAGCATCCCGCCGCGCTGGAGCTGGCGCAGCAGGAGAACGAGCACCTTGTTGCGGTCGGCGAAATGAAGGATGCGCGGATCGAGAGAAACGACCGCAGCGGGCGCAAGAAAAACCGGATCATCATCGCGATGAGCGGCTTTATAATGTTTTTAATTGCGTATATGACCATGGCCGACAGCCTTGACCCGATGGTCGGGCTTTTCCGCGGGGAGTTTTCGGTCTCCGGCGTTATCGCGATCGCAGGCTTTGCCGTGGCAGCGGTGGATCTCTGCGTCATGGCAGTGGACGACATCTGCGAACGTCAGACGCGCAAAGGCGAAAAATAATGTGCCCAGATGGGCACATTAGAATTTTGGAGGGTAGATATGAGAGCCTCTACAAAAGTGTTAATTAGCGTTGTTGTCGCAGGTGCTATTTATTTTGGGCTTGCGCCTCAAATACAGGAGGCGCGCACAAACAGCCTCGAAAATGCTAAACCCGTCAACGCATTCTCCTCCATGTCTCCCACGCCGGAAGCCTCGCCCGAAATCCCCGCTGCAATTCCGGTTGAGCAGCAAGAAACCGCAATCAATGAGGCGTGCAAGTCGGCAGAGGACACACTCAGCAACTGGAGCGAGGTCTATGTTCGCCCCGTTACGGATTCTTCGGGCGCAACGACCGTTGAGATCTCTATCGTGAGTGATGCTACCGTCGCATTGGCAAAACAGCTGTGCGCCGCCGGAGAGGGCGAAACACCAGAATGGTATGAGCCCAAATATGAGCTTGAGCGTGTAGGCGCTGACATTTTGAGCGACCTCGAAAAATCCGGCGTGTCAAGCGCGCACGTCGACATCAGAATTTTTGACGCAGACAACTATAAGCAGTTCGTTGATACGGATGGCGCGGAAGATTTCAGCGTGCTGTACATCCGTGATGGAGCGCAGATAAATGACGCCGTATTTGATTTCGTCCCGGCGGACATTTCCTACGACGAGGGCGCTGTCCCGGTTACTTATGACGTCGTGACAAGCGGGATGCTGAATGCGCTGAAGCAAGCAGACAGTTATCTGTCTCACTCTGCATTCTCACGCTCGGGGCTGATAGATCAGCTCGTGTATCACGGCTACACACGTGACGAGGCGATCTACGCCGTCAACACCTGCGGCGCGGACTGGGAAGAGCAAGCGGCGCTAAAGGCGGCGTCCTACTTGTCGCACTCGGCTTTTTCAAAAAAAGAATTGATCGAGCAACTTGAATACGAGGGCTTCACCCACGCGCAAGCCGTGCACGGTGTAAACTCAGTTTATGATTGATCTTCCGCAACGCTTGACACGGCGCAAGCGTTGCGGTATAATATGCATAGAAAAAGGCGCTGCCGGTTGACGGTCAGCCCCCAGTTGTCATTGAAGTAATCGCCGACTTTGTGAGGGTGCGGCGATTACTTCTTTTTGTATGCCTGTATAAACAGGTTGCAAATACCGATGATTACTAAGCAAAGCTGTAACACTTCGTTCGTGCTCATGGGCAGCCCCCCTTTCGAATCAGGGGGCAGAAGCTGCCCCCGTAAGTACAGGGGCTGATCGCCTACCGTTGTATGGCAACGCCTTAGTGCCGAAGCACCATCGACAGGATAGCACACGCGGCGGCAAAATGCAAGCTAGAAACTCAAGAGGAGGCAGCAGCATGTGTAGGTTAGTCAATGATGAGTTACACATTAGGAAAAGAAAAAAGGACATCGCTGGGAGACTTCCAGTTGAGCGGACGCATTGGGAAATTATTATATTCCCGTTGACGTACAGCAAGCTGCTTCGCAAAATCGTCAAAAGAATAGAAACGGTGAGACGCATAAAATTCCTCATTATCTTTTCTATGACTGCGTTCCACCTTGCCGTTATGTCTCGGGGTGAACGGTCTGATCTTTTTATGCTTGATTCCCAACTGCTCAAGCGTTTTCTCGAAGAGGGTAGGCGGCTTTTTCTTGCTGTTTCCCATCTCATTTGTAAATTCAAATCCGTTATCCGTTTGAACGCATTCTATGGCGTATTGAAACTTCTTCACTACATGCATCAGGAAAACGGTCGAGGTATATGTGTCTTTTTCCTTGAAAGCCTCCAGATAACGAAAACGGCTGTATTCATCGATAAAAGTGTACTGGTAGTAGTAACCGCCGCACTCTTTAGCATCCTCTGCCGCTTCTCCGACAAGGCATGCAGAAGGAACATATTTCACATCGATCTGAACCTTTTGACCGGGATACCGCATCTGCTCATAAGGCTTTGGAATATATTTCGGGTTTGGCAGCTTGGTCGGAGCACCGCCGATCCGCCGCAGCAGCTTATACAGCCCTGAGATAGATCTGGTATATCCGCGCCGGCGAAGCTTGACCCAGAAGACTACCAGACCGTCGTGTGGGTTCCTTCGGCGCATGTTTTTTACCAACGTGATCTCTGCCTCTGTGTGCTGCTTTGGGTGGCTGTGGGGACGGTGGGAGCGATCTGCCAGCGAGTGAATGTCTCCATCATATTTCTTCTTCCAACGATAGATATTCTGACGGCTGGTCTTGTAGCGGATTGCGGCCTTTGTGACACCATGCTTCATCGAATACTCAATTACTGCTTGCTTATACCGCATGTCTTGTGTTATTTTATTCATAGCGAATAGGGTACACCTGCCTTTCGGTTTTGTCTTGTCAACTCAACCTTAACACAGGTCGCTCCTATTCGCTATCTTTTTTTACTTCCTGTCACACATCATTGTAACTCCTACAGAAACTCAAGAGGAGGCAGCAGCATGGCACGAAAAGCCGCGCCGGAGTTTTATTTTGACGCGCGCCTTAAACAGTATCGCAAGCGTCTCAAGGACCCACGAACGGGCAAATGGTCGATAAGCGTTTATGGCAAAACCAAAGCCGAGTGCCGCGAAAAGGCCGCGCGCCGTGCCGCCGATCTGGCAGCAGCGGTGGAAGAGAGCACGGGCGGCGCGCTCGTGTATCAATACGCCAAGACGTGGTACGACCTCAACACCCGAGACCTCGGCGCGAAACGCCGGGACGATTATCGCAATGCGATAAATAATCACATCTGCCCCGTCATCGGCGAGAAGCGGCTGTCCGACGTCACGCTTGACGACGGGTTGGAGATCCTCCGCCGATCGCCGCAGTCAAAGTCGGCGCAGCAAAAGATAGTCACCGCGCTCAAAAGGATTTTTAAAGCGGCCGCAGACAATGATATGATCCGCCGCTCTCCGTTTGCGGATCTAAAGCCGGGCGGCAAGCCCGCCGCCGAGAAGCAAGCCCTGACGCGCGAGCAGCAGGCGGCGCTGCTGGACGCGGTCAAGAACTGTGCCGTTGAGCCGTTTGTGCACCTGTGTCTGTTTGCCGGTCTGCGACGGGAGGAGGCGCTCGGTCTGCGCTGGGCAAATGTGCACCTTGATGCCGTGCCGCCTTATCTTGATGTTCGCACTGCGTGCAGCTGGCAGGGCAGGAATCAAGCTGTCGTATCGGAAACGCTAAAGAGCGCCGCCGCGCGCCGGTCTATTCCTCTGCCTCCGCCGCTCGTTGAGAGCTTGACGGCTTTAAAAGCCGCGTCGGCGAGCGAGTATGTCGTCTGCAACCGCTCCGGCGGTGCAGTGTCCGCCACCGGTTTCCGTCGTATGTGGGGCGTGATTGCGCAGCGCACCGTGCGCGACGGCTATGCTCTCGGCGACAAAATTAAAAACCACAACATCACCGTGACATTAGACTTCCACGTCACGCCGCACCAGCTCCGGCACACGTATATAACCGAGCTCGTGCAGTCCGGCGCGGACATCAAGACCGTGCAGTACCTCGCCGGTCATGCGACCGTCCAGCTCACACTTAATATCTACACGCACTTGATGACGAACCGTCCCGAGGACACGGCGGTGCAGGTACTAAAAGCGTTTGGGGCTTTTTATTCGGGCTACAAAAGCAGTTCAGGCAGCGGTCAACCCGTTGATGGCACTGCGCTTCAGACGGTTTGAGATAATTGCCTTTTAAGCAGGGTGTCCGGGGTTCGAATCCCCGCTGGAGCACCACGCGGAAAAGCCTGCAATCATTGCGATTGCAGGCTTTTGGCATTTACGCAGGCACTAACAAATGACAGCAGGATTGCGCAGACTTTAGGGCTAAAATAGGGGCTACAATACCCTCTGGGGTTAAAAATGGGGCTACATTTTTAACGCACCACACCGTCACTCTCCGACGCACTTTGCGAAAATTCTCAAGGAAAATTCTCAGAACCCCCTTGACATTTTTCTTGGTGTGGTGTATACTTAAACCATGCTAAGAAAGGGGAAAGCTGAAATGAAAGAGTTTAAAGAAAATATCGTTAACAAGATGGTCGAGAAGTCGCGCGAGATGCGCATCGTCTCCCTGCGGGAGACAGCCGGGGAGCTGGGCATTGACCACATCAACGCCCAGGACGTTCGGGACATTGCGCGGTGTCTCCGCAGTGTGGAGGGCTTCCACCTCGTCCAGATGATGAACACGCCGCACGACAGCCTTTTCTGCTCGCTCTGCATGGTCGAGGACGGCGTGGAATTCGACAGCGGGGAGGGACTTGTTCATGCCTAAAGGCGGACGCTGGGAGGGCGAGTACGGCATCGAGTATCGCAGGGACTTCAAGAGAGAGACCTATGACGCGCTCACTCTGCAGTTTCGGAAGGACGGTCGCGATGGGCTGACGCGGGAAGCTGTAAAAAAAGCCGCCGAGGAGCAGGGGCTGACGGCAGCGGAGTACATCAAGGCACTTATAAGAAAAGACCTCGAAACGAGAGACGAGCGGCAGGGTTAACCCCGCCGCTCGTCTACGCAACGCTCGCTATTCTATTCTTTTTCAGCGCCGGTCTCGTGATACCTGTCGTTAAGCTCCTTCACTGCCGCCTCTACAAGCGCGTGCAGCTCAGTGTCGGATATGACTATGTTTTTCTCCGCAAGGATCTCCGATGCTGTCTTGAGTGCGACGGCAAGCTTTTCATCACCGTGGATGTCCTTATACACCTGCTCAACGTAGTTGACCGTGGTCTGCGCGACTTTCTTCGCGGTGTCGGTCGTGATGTACTTCGCTGCAAGGTTTTTAAGGACGATGCCGACATAGCCGAAGATCATGATGACGATCGCCTTGACTATCTCCATGCCGTAGGTTGAAAGTATTTCGTTCATGTTTTCTCCTCCTGTGCCCATCTGGGCACATTTTTTTTATTTCGGTTTATGAAATTCCTCAAGGTCAGCCAGCCTGTGGTTGACCACCTTGATCTGCTCTTCGACCACGGGGACGCGGCGCGCGAAGTTGTTGTGCTCCCGCACCTCGCGGGTCAGTTCATCCAGCCGCGTCTCCGTGATTGCCTGGGCTTTTCCGTTGCTGATCAAGACCCCGGCGAGCGTCAAGCCGCCGGTTATGATCGCGGTGACAATTGTTTCCGTCATGGTTTCCTCCACTTTCATTTTAAGGGTGCGCGCGATGTGTTTACATTGACACGCCTCACCTCCCCATCAGCGCCGTCCATGACTGAGCGCCGCAGATGCCGTCCGCATCAAGTCCGTGCTCTGCCTGAAACGCCATGAGCATCGTTTTCGTTCTATTCCCGAAGTCTCCGTCGATGCCCTTGACGTCGTATTTCAGGTATGTCAGCGCCGCCTGAAGCGCCGCCACTGCCGCGCCTGTGCTGCCTGAGGAAAGCTCCGGCAGCTTGACGGTGCAGGTGCTCGCTGCGGGCTTAGGTGTTTCGGGCGTGGTGGTGGTGGGCTTGTCCTCCACGGTCGCACCGGCATAGCCGTCGTTGTACGCCGGTCTACCGTACCCGGCTATTCTTGAGTAGTTAAGCGGATAGGACTTCTTGCACACGCAGCCGCCGTTCGATATGACGCCGAACGCATCGGACGTATTGCCCTCTATGGTGTACACCGTCGTGTCATCCACCTTGTACACAAGCCCGGTATGGTTGCTGTTGCCGACGTTCCCGAAGAATATCTGGTCACCCGGCTCAGGTTCCTCTCCGCGCTTGTGGAATCTTCCGGCGGCGATGAAGTAGTTGAGGGAATACGTGCAGCCAGCGCCGCTGCTCCCTCGCTTGGTGCAGAGCAGCTTCAGCGCCGCCTCAACACCAAAGCTCTTGACGAAGAGCCAGTCAACGAACACCTCGCACCATGCGTATCCCTGCTTCTTGCCGTTGTAGAAATTGCCTATCGCGTCAAGGTCGCGCGCATACTTCGTGTAGTTGGCAGAACCGCCGTTCGCCAGCTTCTCATCCAGAAGCAGCGCGTTGCGCTTCTCTATGTACCCGACTTCGGACTCAGCGAGCGCTATAAGCTTCTGCCGGTCAAATACGTCAGTCTCCGGCGCGGCGGGTGCAGTCGGGGTTCCCGGCTCAGTCGTGCCGCCCTCAGAGATGAGCTCTGCCCATGCATTTGCACACCGCGTGCGCTTCTCAATCGCGCTGCTCTGGTTGGCAGATTTCTCATACTCTGTCACGCATATCTTCACGGCGGCGGTGATGCTGTCCGTGGTGGTGAGTATTTTCCACGTCCGGGTGTAACGCGTCTGCATCTCCTTGAGCATGAACGCTATCTGCGTGTCAAGGTCACCTACGGACGCGCCGCGCGACTTTGCGAAGTCAAGAAGATTCTTCTTCCTACCCCAGTACGTCCACTGCGCTATGCCGTACCCGGCGCTGTCCTTGATGAAATACTTTCCGTTATAGATAGGCTCGCCAGCGTCCGCACGCCGGGTATATTCTTCCTCTGTCAGCTTGAAGCGGTTGAGGTATGAGGTCTCGACGCGCATCGGGTCGAAGTCGCTCGCCTCACCCTGCAAGTTGCCCAGCAGTCCTATCGCACCCGCGTGGGTCATGCCCGCCGCGCGGACGGCGTTGTAGATGTATTGCGCTCTCTCGTTAGTGGTCATGTGGATACCTCTTCTGCTAGCAGTGCCTCAACTGCCGCGCGCAGTCGGGCGGGTACATCATCTATCGTTTTCAAGCCCTTGCGTATCAAGGCGGCGTAGATTTTAACCATTTCCGGAACCTCCAATCATTGCTTCATAGATTTCCGCGAGCGCAAGCTGTATCTCAGTTATCGCGTCGGCGTTCTTCTGCGCGGTGGGGGCGTTCGCCTGAGCCTTTCGCTGAGCCTCTATCCCCGTCAGCTCGTCTGCGGTATACGGCACGTAGATCTGTATTGTTATCTCCTCGTCCCATGCGTCCTGTGCCTTTACAGCGGCGACGTCAATGACCTTGGCAACGTCCTGTCCGCCGTTGGGATACTCAGCAATGGTTTCGTAATGTGACAGCTCCTCTACGCCTGCGACGGCGTCATGGTGCACAGTCTGAGTCTCCTGCTTGACGTAGCCTTTTGACAGGTCGGGGTTTTCAGCAACGCTGCCGTCAATATTAAATATTTGCATACTTCCTCCTTTAAGCAACACGTTTCCACATATAAATTACTACATATGGGGGCATATTGTTGTGGGCGGCGCTGCCGCCTGTGTTGTTGCCATAAACACCCAACCGTTTGATAGTTTCTGCTGAGGAGTTCTGGGAGAAAGTGCCATTCGGACTCATCCAGTCCCACTGCCTGACCTCGACTTGCGGCTGGCCGTCGGTTACGTTCATCGCCCTTATATGACTGTGCCTCGGCATCTCTTTGATGATTAACGTGTGCGTCGGCTCGCCGCCCGTACTGCCCGCCGTATATGTATCGCCTGCCGCAAGCAGGAATGTGTCTTTTATCTGCTCCCAAGTACCGCCGAAGAGCGATGCGGGGGAGGTTTCAGAAACGGACATATATACGCTGCCGACTGGATACACGTCGAGCGCCGTGGGCACCCCGAGATTTGTCCTCGCCGCCGCTGCCGTGGCTGCACCCGTGCCGCCGGAGGCGATGGGCAGGGGGTCAGCCTCAAGCGCTGCCTCGATGTTGGCCTTGGTGATATTCGCGTTGCTGCCGGGGGTACCATCCGCTCCCTTGTCACCCTTGTCGCCTTTAGCTCCCTTGAGATTTTTAAAAGTGAACGCAAAATTCTTTGCGGTGTTGCTGCCGCTGGTGGTCACAGTCGCCTCCGGAGTGCCGGTGTTGTCGTCCACCGTAACAGTGACGGTGCCGAAGCCCGCCGCCGCGCCGTCTGTGCCGTTGGTGCCGTCAGCACCGGGGTCTCCTTTTTCGCCGGGGTCTCCCTTGTCCCCCTTTGCGCCGGGAGCGCCGTCCGTGCCGGGGTCGCCTTTATCACCTTTTTCGCCCCGCGCTCCGGGTGCGCCGGTCTCGCCGGTGTCCCCTTTGTCGCCTTTCTCTCCCTTGAGCGCCGCCAGCTGCTCCGGCGTAAAGTCGG
>ERZ808292.65-NODE-65-length-34499-cov-5.100511_pt1 | contig 34499 bp, 50 predicted proteins | sample MGYA00521275_ERZ808292 | MGnify/ENA primary metagenome ERZ808292 (study PRJEB31516, sample SAMN03275613) | gut metagenome | biome: mammalia-associated habitat; material: feces | host: Papio cynocephalus | place: Kenya | collected 2012-07-26 ... | reverse complement strand
GTGCCAGTAATCGCGCAGCAGCTTTGTAAGTCTTGCAGTACCGTATTCGGTGCCCCGCCCGATCAAACACGCGGAGATACCATCGCCGAGACGTGAAGCCACAGCTGGGTAAATCGTGTTGTCGCACAGTGCGTGCATGATGATCTTGTCGCGCACGGTTGGCACCTGCGCGATTCTCGGTTTGGGGACGTCGATGCGAATCAAGCCCATAGGCAGCGGCTTAAAATCTGGGGATGCAAGCTGCTGCCGAATTTTGTAGATGTGATCATCGAGATAGTATTCGTATCGCTGGTACCTGTCCAGCGCAGTTTTCCCACGCCTGACCTCACGCCAGGCGTTTTCTATTTGTGCATAGGTCGGTATCATATATACCTCTTTTTAAGGGGCAGCTTCCTTTTCACGGGCTTCGTCATCTAAGTTTCCGTCAGAGCGGGGCGCGGGCAGTTTCCGGTGTTGGACGCGTTGTTGCTGTTGAGATTGCCGTTGGAGTTGACGTAGCGCATCTGCTCGGACGAGCCCGCAGACCGCAGCCACCAGTTGACCGCACTTTTAGGCTGCCCCTGTGTCTTATCGTTTTGCGTCGGCTTGCGCCCACGCATAGATTTTCCAGTACAGCGAGACAATTAATTCTTGCCATCGGGCACGCTGTTTCTCGCTGATATAACCCTTTTCATACAGGTTTCTCGCTTGGTGTTTCAACACAACCAACTTTCGTAAGGCCTCTTGCTGATGCTCCACTCGGGCAGTTTTAGATGTCCTTAGATCGGTCTCGTTTGCCAGGATAACAGATTCCTGCACTGCGCAAGCAGCTAGTATGATTCTGTCAGCGAGACTTCGGTGTAGCCGCTTGGGAAGGCGTGGCTTGGGAGACTCCCTGTCGCACATGTCCAGTGTTAGAAGCAGGAGATCATCCGCCATATTGCAGATCGCAAACTCGCCCTGAATCAAGAGACGACCACCCGGGAGTATTTATCCACAGCACCAGAGGTGACGGTTATGGCGTCATGCGCGAAATCTGCGACAAAAACATTGACGGCATTGAGATCGGTGCCTCCGGGCATATCCGCAGAACCCCAAGCGGTAGGCTTGCCGTTGGAATCTACTGCGGTGATGACGGGGATCTGGCCGACGGTTGCACCGGCAATCTCCATTCCCGCTCCGCTGGGACCGACATCGCCCTTGAGCGCAAGCAGCTGCCACTCATCGTCAATTCCGGGGACGGCCCCGATTGTTGGCACTGTACCGGCGTATACGTAGCTGCTTCCGTCGTAGCTGACCGCATCCATGCGGCTATACTGGGCCGTAGAACTGTATGCCCCATGCCAGTTAACGGATGTTCCATCAAACTCGCCGGACGCTTTGGCCTGGGCTAGGACGGCGTCGGTGGCGCTCTGAAGCCCGTCTCGGGTAATGTAATCCCCTTTGGGCTGCTTGCCATCGAACAGGGGCTGTAACGCATCCTGGACTTCCTCCCAGGCGCTGTCCACGGCGGTGGCTACATCGTCGGCGGTTGCAGCACCCACGTCTGTTGCACTAAGCTCGACGTCTCCCTGTTTGCCATTGACAGAGGTTACGCTTCCCTTGACTCCGTCCTGTTCCAGCGTCTCGATGCGCTTTTCCAGCTGCCCCCACGTCTTGATTTCGGTGGGGGTATAGGCGTATCCATCGGGTCGCGGGCGGGCATGTACCTCAATCTTCGCCTCGTCCAGCGTGTGATCGGGCTTGTACGTCCACAGCCGGATGGTGTCGGTTGTCCACATTAGTTCCGGCGGGATCTCTACCTGGCCGTCCTTGGCGGCCACAGGCTTATTGGTGGGCCAATACCTAAAATGTACTTCCGTCACGTCCGCCGGGACGCTGATGGTGATATCCGCATCCCACTGGTATACATGGTCCTTGCCGTTCGAGAGTTTGATTTCCATAGCTTTCACTCCTTTCACGCCGTGCGCAGCAGCTTCGGGACCCACAGATCAGATCCGCTGTACGCCGATCCAGCCGGCGATGCTGAAATATAAAAATTGCAATAAAAAGACATTGGTTCCGAGATGGAAAACGTCGCGCCGTAGCCCTTCTCCCACACATGATCCTGGGTCTGGGTGACCGTCGTGGGGGCGGAGGTGTACTTCGTGGAGGTGTATCCGGTCACCAACGACGTAATAGACCGTCCGTCACTGGGATACAATCGGATGCCCCAATAGGAGTAGTCCACCCGGGCACGGCGATCTTGATACGCCGGGGTTCCGGACAGATGATAGGTGCCCGCAGGCAGATAAAGGGGATAATTGGACGACACCAGCGGGAGGACGGTGGCGGCGGTGGCCCCTGAACAAGCGGTGGTTACGCCGTCCTCCGAGGCCGTGGCCGTAACCCCGGAGGCGTAGGTTTTCCTGTCTCCGAAGATCCACGGATAGGCCAGATAGTTGTAATTCGGGTCGAATGTGTACGTCTGCTGTGGAATTTTTTCGTAGTCGGGACGGGCGAAAAAGACGATATCCGCGTTGCGGTTGGCGTAATTGGTACGCACCACCGTATTGGGAATGTCGGTTACATTAAAATATTGGTCAATGTTGGTTGATACAATCGACACGTGAGAAATCGACAGGAACCGGCTGTTTTGTTTGGTGGAGTGGAAAATTAAATCCCCAGGTTTCCGCAAAGATGCGTCCGTAAAGGCCCGTCCGGCGGCCCAATAATAGGCAGCCAGATCGGCGGCGTAGCGCACCATCCCGCCCAGGGTCTGGCTGGATCGGATGTGGTCGTCCGCCCAGGTGTAAGTGGTATTCGTACTTAAATTCGATGCATTGTAAGTAGCATTTGCGCTTGTGTTAACATAGGGACTTTTTTGGTACGGAATGCCGCGCATCACCAGGTGGATATACGTGGAGCAGTCGATGAGCCCCTGCCCAGACGCATTGTTCAGCGGCGCGCCGTCCAGGAACGTTGCGCCGCCGGAATAGACGAACTTCCGGCCCGAGGCCCGGGCGATCCAGTAGCTTTTGGCCACGTCCACGGCCTCCAAAGCCCTTGGCTCGCAATAGGTTAAGGCTCCGTCGGCCCAGCGATAGCGCCTGAGCTGCTGGATTTTCGTTGCAAACTGCGAGGCCTGGATCGGGTCGGAGGTACCGTTGCTGCCGCGAATGGCGAACGCAATGGCGGAGAGAAAATTTTCCTGCTTGCTCATTTAATAGCTCGCCTCCCATGTCGATACCACTGCCGCCTGAATCTGCTGGGTCACATAGGCCTGCGTGGCATATCCGCTCAGCTCGGTTTTGGTCGATGCGCTGATACTGGCCGAAGCCCTCTGCACGTCCCGCTTGCTGGCGGTGCGGTCAACCCGCCGGTGGTAGCTGGCAATCATTTGGTTGTACGTCTGCTTTGCATACCCAATGTCGATGCTGTCATACTGTTCACGCAGCACATCATACGCAGTCTTAGTAACCTTTGCCGTGGCTGACACGCCGATCTGCTCAAAATATACCGTCACCGTATCGCAGATTGCAATCTGCTCAATCTGTCCAATTTTGACAAATTCCACGGTCAGGCTGACCGTGGGCACGCCAATCTGGTTTGATGTCATGTAGGCCTGAGCCCTTGTGCGCAGCTGATCCTCAGTCGGCGCATTCTCCCATTCCGTACTGAGGTCAAGCGGTAAAATGCGCGTCACCGGGTACGTGCCCTCAGCGTTGATCACTTTTTCGGTCAGCTGTACCAGCGTGCCATCAGTGCCTCGCCAATAGGGGTATACGCCGGTGTAGACGTTGGCGCACGACTGCTCCTGCTTGAGATCGGTCAGGTTTTTCCCGTACCGGATCACAACGCCCCGGTCCTTCCCCCGCTCCTTGTGGAGGGTAACAGAAAAACGGTTAAACTCATACTCGCCTCCATACACGTCCAGGATCCCGCCCTCGCTACCTCCCAGTAGGCTCCAGATGGCAGTAGGCACATCCACGGTCATGGTAGCAACGGTTTCCTTGTCCGTGCTAAAGGTGTACGGACAAGTCACCGCAGCATTGGCCGTCAGCTTCTGCATGGCCTCAGCAGCGGACGTAGATGTAAATGGCTTAACGGGTATCCCCATCAAACCGTAGGCAATGTGACGCGCGTAGACGGTCACAGTGCCCGACATTGGCTTGGAGATATCATAGATGCGAAACGGCTGGTTGCGGCTCAGCTCGTCCGGCTTCGACAGAATGATCCGTTGGAGTGTGATATCGCTGTAATGGATCCCCTGTACTGGGTACTCCATTTCCAACTCGTAAGAGCCGTTCCGCTCCTGGGTCACGACGCACGTAATGGCGTCAGTCAGGATCCCGAGGCCGTTGTCCGAGTACGAAGTCTCCGTCTCCGCGTAAAGTATTGGCTTCATAGATGCCACCACCTTGGTGTGATCTCCACTTTGGTGATATCTCCCGCCCAAAATATCGTGGTATCGCCGTGGGGAAGTGTCGGGAATTCAAGTGCCTGAATGTTTGCGTTCCAGTTGACGGTTGCGCCGCCCAAGCCGCTGATCTTGTAAGCGTTTTGCGTCTCGCAATCCAGGATCAGCGGCGGTGTTGGCGTCAACCCCTTAATGCTGACAATCGTACCCCCGACATCCAAAAAACCGTTCCCGGAGCCATACACCCGGATAAGGGGCCGAGCTTCCATCCAGGCGTTTTGCAGCACGGTCCCGCTGGTGACTTCAAATGTCTCCTGTCCGGCATCGGTGTACACCTGAGGCATACAGCCAAACTCCAAGGCAAAGGCGCGGATGCTGTCGGACAGGCACTCCACACCGGGGGCATTTGTCACATACGCCGTCCGGAATCCGTCCTCCCACGGAAAACGCAGCTGCCGGTATCCGTTTGTCCCCAGCAGCCACTGGGAGATGCCCGCCACCTTGTCCTGGACGTTATCTCCAATCACAAAGCACTCCGCCGAGAAGCCGACGTTTGTGAAGCTGCCCTCATAGTGCAAAAGATCCCCGCTCCGACCCGGAACGGAGATCTTGTCCACATTGGGCTGAGCGCCCCCGATTTTAATCGCGCTTTTGATATAGATGCCATGGGTGCGGCTGTCTACCCCATCATAAGTAAAATACTGCGTATTTTTTGCGGTCATAATGCCGCCTCCTGTCTCTCGTAATCTCGCTCCAGCAGCTCCATGATGGCTTCGGCCAGCTCCATCTTACTGCGGTAGTCGCTGCCGTTGACGTTGATGGTGACGCCGGTCATCCGTGCCAGCAGAGCAATCAGCCGATCCAGCTTGGCTTCCAGCGCCGAGGTGCTGCCGGACAACTCGCCGCCGACGGCCCCGCGGATCATACCCATCAGGGTTTTGGCGCCGCTGACAACCTCATCACCGGCCTCGCCGCCGCCCAGAAGATTTCCACCGGCTGCGCCGAAGATGGTAGGGCTCCGCAACAGTATGGGCGTGGTCATGGCCTTTGCGTACCAGCTAATCCCAAATTTCGGGACGCTGGGGGGCGAAATTGAGAATTTGCCAGAGATGCTGATATGCGGCAATTTTAGACTTGGCAGGCTCCAAGTAAAATTAAATTTCGCCTTGATCGCCTCAATGGCGTTGTGTACCGCGTTTTTCGCAGCCTGAATTTTATCGGAGATCGTGGTCTTGATGCTGCTAAAAATACTGACCACCGTGGTTTTTGCGGCAGTCAGCGAAGTGGAGATGTTGGTTTTGATGGCAGTAAATTTATCCACAACACCTGCCTTGATGGTTGCGGCAGTGCTTGCGATGCTGCTGGACATTTCACTCCATTTGGAGGATGCGCTGGCCTTCATCGCCTCCCAGCTTGCAGCCACATTGTCTCGCAGTGTCGTTACGTACGGTCCCACCTTGCCCCAAAGTGCGCCGAAGGAATTCTGAAAAATCGCAGATACGCTGTCAAGAGACGTTGTGGCAGAGTCAAGCAACCCTTGGGCAAATCCGTCAAAATCCCCCTGAAACAGGGCCACAAAGGCGCCGAAGGTGTCGGAGATTGCCTTAAAGTTGTTAGAAAATACCGTCTTTACATTTTCCCACACTGCGTTAAGCAGTGTGCCGCCTGTGGTGGCTTTGTCCACCAGCCAGCCAATCACATCAGCAATCCCGTTGATCGCTTCGCTGATCGCCAGCACCACGGATCCAAACAGATCCGCCGCCAGCTGCCAGGCGTTGGAGAATAGGCCACTGCCCTCTTCGCTGTCGCTGACAAAAAAATCAAACACAGCAACAATTCCGTCAATTACTGCGCTAATCCCAGCTCCAATGTTTGAGATTGCCGTTTTTAATGCACTCCAGGCAAAGTTGATCGTGGTGCCCTCCGTGGTAAACTGAGTTGCCAGCCAGCTCACGGTGTTGCCGATCGCGGAGATCGCGGTTTGGATAACACTCCATGCCGCGCTGACTGCGTTGGGAATTACGTTCCAAACAGAATTTAGAATCGTGCCGTCTGTTGTGGTTTCCTCCACGACCCATGCAATGGCGTCAGCGATCCCGGTAATCACGCCGCTGATAATGGCAGCGGCAGCGGAAATCCCGGCTGCGATCCCGTTCCATACATCTGTCCAGGTAATACCGGCATCTGCCATGATTGCATTGACGGTATCGTGCACCGTGCCGAAGGCATCACCGATACCCGTAAATATCGTCTGGCAGCCGTCCAGCAGCGACTGGAGCACGCCCATAATGCCGTTCGTTGTGGTCTCAGACAGGCCCAGCCCATTGGTGAGCACCGTCTGGATGGCATCCATGGCGGTCTGAATCAGTGCCGGGCCGCTGCTGATAATCGCCCCGGCGAACGCCGAGATCAGAGACACACCAGCCTCAATCATGGCTGGGAGTACCGCCTGTACCAGTACGGGCATAGCCGCTGTGATGATGGGCGCCATTCGGGTGACCAGCTGCCCCGTACCTTCCAGGATCGTTTCCAACCGCGGCAGAATGTTGTAGGCGGCAGTTGCGGCGGACGATACGAAGTTATCCATCAACTGATCAAAGTCCTGAGTGTCATCCGCCACGCCAACCATCAGATTTGTCCAGGCCGCTTTCATTGCGCCCACAGAGCCCTGAATGGTGGTACTGGCCTCCTTGGCAGTGGTGCCGGTGATGCCCATCTCCGTCTGTACCAGATGGATGGCTTCCACGATGTCTGCAAAGGACTTAATGGAGAGGTTCGCAGTCTCGCCGTTCGCTTTTTTGAGCTTATTGGCGTCCTTGATCAGCCGTTCCATCTCCTCCTTGGTGCCGCCGTAACCTAGCTTCAAGTTATCCAACATGGTATAGTTTTGTTTGGCAAAACCTTGATAGGCATTTTGGATATCCTGCATATTGGTGCCCATTTTGTTGGCATTGTCGGACATATCCACAAGTGCCTGGTTGGCATATTCGGCAGCCTTTCCGGTGTCGTTGTTCAGGCTCTGGAGCAGCGATGCAGAAAAACTCGTAACAGTCTCCATGTAGTCGTTTGCGGACAATCCGGCGCTCTGGAACGCTTGATCTGCATACTGCATGACAGTACCAGCGGCATCGCCGAATAGCGTCTCAACGCCGCCCACCAGCTGCTCATAATCCGCATAGGCGTCCAGCGCTTTTTTCGAAAATGCAGCGATCCCCGCCGAAGCAGCGCCAAGCCCGGCAACTCCGGCTGTGGCAGCGGCCTTGAACGCCGTGCCCACAACCTTGGACGCTGACCCCATTGCGGTCTTCAGCCCTTTCACCAGCGCATTACCAGAGCTCTGACCGGCGCTTTTCCCCGCACTGGTTGCCTCGCTACCTAAGATGCTGCTCAGCTTGCCCTTAATGCCCTCAGCAGACGGGATAATTTGCACATATGCCTTTGCGATACTGGATCCAGCCATCGTCATTCACCTCCGGCCAGCCGCTTCCATGCGGCGTCGAATTCCTCCCCGCTCCCGTATGCAACGTTTCGGGGCTTTTCTTCCACCTGACCCAGCAGCGCCTGCGCGATGGACTTCGGGCGGTCATTGCCGCTCTGCGCTGCTTTGGTCTTCGTCCAGGAAAGAAACCGCAGGTTGTCCACTGCCATTGCCAGCAGCAGGGTTTCCCGGTCGGTCTTTACTCCGGACATTTTGATTTTGATGCGGCTGTTGTCCCTCAAACCGGCAGCGAGCACCGCCAGGGTGGAAACCGGCAGTGCTCGCATATCATAGATTCCGTAGGTCTCGGCCAGGTCACAGATCAGCGCGGCCCGGTCGGTGGCAATCATACCGGCGAGGGTGCAGAGTTTTTTCCCTGCTCGCCGAAGCCGCGGATGATGTCCGCAATTTCTTCGCCCATCGCCTGGGGCGGCACTCTGCCGTCCTCAGTGCGGATGTGATCATACAGCCGCTTCCGCTGGTCCTTGCCCAACAGCAGCAGACACACCCGGCTCAAGGCAAAAGGGTGGCCGCCGTCGTCCAGCTCTGCCATGGCGTCCACCAGCTCCATGTTGTTCATGGCGTCGTCGGACAGCTGATACGCAAATCCGCTCTTGGTCTTTCCCTCGATCATACTGTTGCCTCCTGCTGGTTCTCAGCGTCGGCGACCACTGCGGCCTTCTGCGGGCCCTCGGCATTGGGCTGGGCCTCGCTGGCCGTAGAGGTGATCAGGTGCTCATAATGAGTGTTGCCACTGGCGTCAGGCTCAGCGCTGATGGTGACCTCATATCCGATGGGCTGGCCGTCGGCGTAGGTAATGTCGCCTACTTCCGTGACCTTGCCTGCAGGGATCACGATGCGCTTGAGGTTGTTGCCCTGAAGGATCATATCAATGACCCATACGCAGCGCACCTGCTCGGTGCTGTTGGCCTTGACGGTCATGCCGGCAGTGAGAGACCCGGATACATTACTGTCTCCGTATACCGCCTTGAGCACGGTGTCTCTGAGGCTCTCGAGCATTGTGAACTTAAACGTATCCGGCTTTTCCGTCTGATAATTCAGAACAGTATCTCCGCCCCACGCCTTGACGCTGTCGGAAGACGGGGAGTTGGAATTGACCACGCCGTCCTCGGAGATATAGCCCACCGGCAAGAATGTCTCAGCCAGGGCAGATTTTGCATCGGTGGGGATAGCCGTCCCAGCCGGAGCGCGGTAAATTGCGCCGCCCACCTTAGGCTTGCCGACGCTTACATTTGCGGAATTGTTGGTGGCGTCTGCCATCGTATTGCACCTCCATTAGTAATGCACAATATCGTACACCGCCTGATAGCGGTGCCGTTTGATGCTGTCGTCGTTATACGGGTAATCGCTGTTGAGGCTGCTGGCGCAGATGCAGTCCAGCTGGATCGCGTTGTCCATAGCGTCCTTCACTTTCTCGTTGAGCTCGGCGGCCTCATACAGGCTTTTCCCATAGCTTTGCAGCGCAATCATAGCGCTGCGGATGTAGTTCTCACGCCCGGAGCCGGTTTTCTCCACCAGCACGCAGCGTTCCGGCAGGGTTTCCGGCATGTCTGCATACACCGGGCAGTCCAGCTGGGTGGAGAGATAGTCGCGGATCACTTTTTCGATAATCATGATTATTTCCTCCGCTGATATGCGTTCACCCAGATCTTCTTCCCGTTTTTACCCTTGCGCCAGTATCCTTCGACTTTTTTCCGGTTCTCGGTGCGCTGGCGCTGCTAGACGGCACCTTGACGCCCATGGCCTTGAGCATGGTGTTATTATTGGCGTTGTCCTGGAGCGCATCCGGATCCTCGGTGCACACGGACACATTGGCGCGGGTTTTGCCGATATGCTGACTGGTCTGGTACTGGTCGCCCAGTTGAGCGCGGATGTTGTCTGCCTGAGATTGGAGCACATCCACGATTTCCTGAGATTTCAGTAAAGTCTGGATTCCGGCGCTGTCCAGCTGAATTTCGAGCTTACTCATACCGTTCCACCTTGACCTTTCGGTTCCATCGCAGCGGAATCATCGCTTCAATCCCCTCCGTTACCGCGCCATACGTCCGGAATTTCTGGCCGAAGAACTTCACCGTGACATTATCCCAGTCGTGGCTGTCGCCCTTGGGCAGCGCCAGGGTGTAGGCAAGTCGATGGCCGTACAACTGGAGATCGTTGACGATGTCCTCAGTGGTTGGCTCGCCGATCAGGACATTATGGATGACCTCAGGGGCCTCCGAATAAATCGGGGCCCCGAAGCCGTCCACGCCGGTCTGGGTTTTGTTGTATCGGATGATATCAATCCCCCGCATCGGTCATACCCTCCAGCGGGGAGTGGGCCCCGATCCGGTTGCCCACTCCCAGAAGTTTTTTGTCCAATTTGGACAAATACAGCTCGCCCACCGCGCCGCTGCCCATGGTCCAGCTCTGGCTGTAGCCCATGGCGCTCATGCTGCCCTGGGTGGAACCCATCGGGAATTGGATATCGCCGCCGTCTCCTGCGCCCAGCTGCCGCCGGACCATCCGGCAGGACACCAAGCGTTTTGCATCTGCACTGGCGGCCTGGTTGTAGGCGTCAATGATGATCGCGGCCTCCTGGAGCAGTGCCTCAGCGCGGGTCTGCTCCTCCGACGTCAGGACGCGGAATCCGTCCTCGACGTCGTAGGCGGTGGCGTATGTCAGATCAGATGCCATCTCATTCGCCCACTTCGCTTTCCGGCGCAGCGGTTTCCTGAGGCTGTGCGACCTCCTGGGGCTGTGCATCTTCCTGGGGCTGTGCGTCTTCCGATGCGTCTGCCTGTTTGCTGGGCTTGGCTTTTCCTGCCTTCGCCGTCTTTCCGGGGTGCTTGTGCCCCAACTTCAGGTATTCCTCCACCCGGCTATCATCGACCCACATCTCCGTGCCAGTCATGGCGTTAATCAACTTGGTCATATCGTTCACCTCACGCCTTAGTCAGCCGGTTAAACACGCTGGTGTCGCAGCGGAAGCCGACCTCGATCTCAGCGCGCACGGCAAACATGTTCTGCTGGAACAGGTTAATGGTGGTACTGCCGTCGGTCAGGGTGGCCTGATCGGAGATTGCCACCTGTACACCCTCTACGGTGCCATAAACCGCCTGGGTCCAGTCACCGGCATAGCCAACGGTGGCAGGCACAGCCTCGACCTTGGGAGGGCCGTCACTGGCTGCTACCGGGGCAATATACGCGCCCTTACTCTGCTTCGCCGGTGCACCCAGAATCATGGGGACAGCGCCTTCCGCCACACTGTTAATAAACAGCGGGCGCTTGTTGTTGTCGGTAGCGGTCAGCAGCAGGCTCTTACCCTTGGGCGAGAGAACCCAGCCGTTCAGGATACCGTCATGATCCGCAATGTCCGCATCCGCAGCCACCAGACCATTGTAGGTGTTGGTGCCGATCTCCTGGGCAGTGCAGTTCTTGAGGGTATCGAAGTTGGAACCGGGCACAGCAGTGTTGCCGAAAACGGTGCTGTCAAATGCCTTGCCCAGTGCTTTGGGAAGCCGCTGCACCAGCGCGTCATACAGCGCAGGGACATCCCGCTTGAACTGGTTGGAGAACGGCACAATGACCGCCAGCGTGTACGGGGTAATCACCTTGGTTGCAAGGCTGCCGCGCTTTACGGGCTTCTTGTCGGTCTCCCCCACCCACGCCGCTTCGGGGTCGCCGGTAATAACGGGGATGGTCACACCCAGGCCCGGCAGCGTAATCTGACGCGCCAGAGACATGACGGCGGAATCCTCCTGGGTTTTCTGCAAGATCTCCGATGCCACCGCCGTGGGCAGGGAGATGGAGCTGGTTCTGTTCAAATCGATTGCCATAGCTTAATTCCTCACTTTCATTTCGTTGCCTGATTAAACCAATCCGCAAACTGGTCTCGTGTGCTGCCGGTCGGCTTGGCCTGAGGGTCGCCGCCATCCCGGATTACGGTTCCGCCGCTGACCGGCTTGGCATAGTCCAGGATCGCCTGGGCCTGAGCCTTGCAGCTGTCCTCATCCTCTCCATACAGCAGGCTTGCCGGCACGCCGGTTTCCTTACTGACCTTCTCCCGGATGCTCCGGAGGTTGTCGGCCTTGGTGTATGCATCCACCTGTGCCTGAAGCGCTGCAACTTTCTCCGTGGCCTTCTGGAGGTCGGTTTTGTCTGCCTCCTGAGCAGCGTCATACTTCGCAGCCTTCTCCTTGAGGGCTGCATAATCTGCGTACTGCTCCCGCTCCCGGCTCAGCCGATCCGTAACGATGGCGTTCAGTTCCGACTGGGTGAAAGTACGCTCCTGGGTTCCGGCCCCAGTGCCGCCGCTTGTGATTTCCTGCTTCACAGTTTCTTTTTCCATAATAGTCTCCTTTCCGGCTTATGCCGCCGTGGCGTAATTTATACAAAATAGGCAGCACCGGAATCCGGTGCTGCCTATTGCATATGAAGTTGTATAGATTGTTCAGCTCCTGCGTTCGATTAGCACGATCACCACAACAATTCCAATCCAAACCAAAGCCGAAGCCCACACAGGTGCCAGCGTCCAAATCCAAGACCAGCTGATAACGCCGGTGAGTTTCAGCACGATAAAAACAAGCGTCAGCAGCCCGCAAAAGCCAATGCGCACGCCGCTGCCGCCATCTGAATCTTTCATTTGTTTTTCCTTTCTCAGGTGGGGTTGACAGATTTGCAGAAATGCCTTATACTGAACTTGATCCCCCGAAGGGGACAGCGAAGCGAATCGAACCTCTGCTAATTTGGCGGGGGGGCGGTTCGCTTTTTTAATATCTTCTCACGGATGCCAGTTTCCCCTTGCTCAGCACAAGGATATCTACGTTCCCGTTCGTTTCGTACCATCCCATTCGTTTATCCACCACAGACCAGAGCTTTTCCTCGGAGAATTCCAGGTCTCCAAGATCGAGGATAATGCCTCCGGGGTTCGCTTGAATTTGCGCGAATCCATGGCGCACAGCGGAGTTCGCAGCCTTTTCGCTGGAGATGGTTTTGAGGTCCCATAGTTTTTCATTCCACAGGTAATCCGGCGTTTTTACCTTATCTTCGTTGGCTTCCCGCAGCAGCGTGACGTCTCCACCCAGGTTATCATGCAGCCACTGTGCAATCTTGACTTCCTCCGGGTGGGTGCCTTCTTGATATCCATCTCCCAAAACGATGGATCCACTTCCAGGCTTCGCGGCCTTTATGTACTCAGCCGTAACGCTTCCGCGCGTAGCCCGAAGCGTAATCGTCTTCGCGCCGCTGGCTTCCAGGGCCTTTCTGGCGTGATAGGCTTCCCGCTGTTGGGCGTTCACCAGCTCCTTGTTCTCCTCCCGCTGCGCCCGGCGCATGGAGTTGATTTTCTCGCTGGGTGTGCTGCCCTCAGCGTTTTCGTACATCCGGAGGTACTTGTCCGGATCATACCCGGCCACATTCGTTCGAGACGAAAATCGGATCGCATAGTTGCACTTGCAGTGGGCGTGAATGTGCTGGGCGTGGCCGTTTTTAATGGCCTTTTTGCTGGCCCGCTGCCAGCCCCGACTTGCCAGGGTCAGGCAAAAGGCACATCCCAGGCCGCCGGGGATCCAGGCGAATTCCGCCCCGTCCCGCAGCGCGTTTTTCAGGATGGTGTCCGCACCGGCCTGCTTCACCAGGCGGCTGGTGGTGCCGGAGATCTGCGGTGGACTGCTAAGTGTGCTGTAAATGGCCTTTGCCACCTCTGCCATACTGGGCGGCTGGGCAGGCTCTGCCGGGCTGACGGTCACGCCCTCCGCCGCTGCCAGCTCATCGTACATCTGGGCTGCCAGTTCCGCGCTACCTTCGCCGTATTTGGTCACCAGGGCATTGGCGTAGACGATCAGGCCCTCGGTGTCCTCCGTTCCGTACTTGGCAATATACTGTGCCATGGCGTCCCCGGCGCGTTTGTCCAATTTGGACAGCCGCTGGACGTAATTACTCCAGTCCCGCTCCGAGATTGTCATGGACTCCTACCCCCTTATCATCCAGGTACACATCCGCATAGATTTTGCGCGGGTTATACCCCAGCATTTTAATTGCCGCGGGAGCGTTTTCGTTCACGAGGTTCGGACGCAGACCATTGGACACGCAAAACACGATTGCATCGCTCAGCCGTTTTCCGGCTCGGCAAGTCCACAGAATGATAATATCACCGGAGCGCTGGCGCAGTGCCAGATGCCGAAATAGCCTATGGTTTGCGCTGCCGTCTTGCAGCTGGAGTGTCCCATCAAAGTCAACTGCTATGATTGCCATCGTCAACGTCCTCGTTGTTCAGCTCCGTCAGCACCTTCTGCCCCCTGACCCGCTGTTCCTGGGCGCGGATCCTCCGGATGTCCGCCTGGTCAAACCCGATCATCTCGAGAAAAGTGTCGGTAGACGCGAATTCCTGCCTCGCGGAAGCGATTTTGATAGCGGCATCCGCGGTCACGGCCACGCTGGGCATAGCTGGATTTTTGAAATGCGCCACGATGTCCTGCTCAGCGTCCTCCAGCGCATCCAGACTGCAATTCCGGGCAACCGCCTGCGCCATCAGTGCAATGGTCTTAAGGCTGTCCCCATTGCCGGAGTTCAGCTGCTGGGCCATCAGCACCAGCGTCTGGCTTTGAGCGAGGATTGCGTCCGAGCTGGTGGGGTTGGCGTCGTTGATAATGCCCACATCCGTCACGGTCAGCCCGGTGGCAGCAGAAAACTGCGTCGCCACCATCCGGAGCTTGTCCACATGGGGGCTGAGACTGCCCTGGGCGAGCTGGCCGAAGGTCGGATTTTGCCCGGTCTCCGGGTTCTGCGTCGCGGCGATCAGGCTGCCCATGTACTGCCGAAACTTGTCCGACATAATCACGTCATACTGCTCATCCGTAACACCCAAAAGGTACTTCTGCGGCGTGGTATCAAACTCCAGTGCAATGGTGGCGTTGGCAAGTACCCGGATATAGTCGTCGATCAGCGTCCGGATGGGGTATTTCAGCCGGGAGCGTCCAAAGGGTTTCCCGTTGGTAGCATTCCATACCAACGGCTCCATGATCGGTCTGCCGATGCTGTGCGCCAGCCGTGTTTTTACGTTCCACCCACTCGGCGTGCGGCTGAGCACGATAATGGCTTTGTCGGTGTAGAGATTCACCAGGGACGGCGTCCAGCTGTCCTTATATTTTTCGTCCTTCGCGGTGTCGATGATTGCCAGACCGCAGGATATGCGCCCTTTGTCGCCGTCCCACAGCGCCGATGCGGTGGCGGGACTGTGCCAGCGGATCTTGCACCCCAGCTCATCATCCGGCGACAGCGTAGCAAAGACACAGCCGTATTTCAGCTCATCTCGGCACGCCTTTTGGTACTCTGCTACCATACGGTTTTTCTCGATGATCTCAGTCAGCGCCGTGGTGTCATTGCCGTTCGCGCCCACAAAGCCGTCAAACATGGACCGGGCAGCCAGCACATCCACGGCGGTCTGGCCCCAGTTACACCCGACCGCCAGCCGTCCCAGCCCGTCCGGGAGCGCAATGCCGATGTTGACGTCCCGCAGGGTGACCTGCCCCTCATAGTACTTGTCTTTGGTGGCATTTTTACTCTGATGGTAGTTATACACGTCGGCAAGCTCCACCAGCTGCTGCTGTTCCGCGTCATTCAGCCCCTGGACACGTCCAAAGTTCAAACTTGTCATATCTTCACCTTCTTACCCGATCCGCATCTTGCGGTTGGGGTCTCTCTTACTGGTCTTTGCTCCCCACAGCGCCAGGGCACATGCCTCAATCGGCAGGCTGTTGTCGCCGCCGAAGCCGTACCCGCCGCCGAAGGCCCGCTTGGTTGCGGTAACGGCGCTATCATTCAGCGCCGCCTGGGGCTTGTACCAGCTGAGGGTGCCATCGTTGACGGCATCAGTCAGCACGGACACCGCCGCAATCACATTTTTGGTATTGGCGCGGACAACAGCATCCTTCGCCCGCCAGGTATCGGAGATCCGATCCACCAGCACGTCCACGCCGTTGCGCCCGTCAATCACCACGCAGCTGGCGCGGTCATACCGGGCATTCAGCCAATCCGCCAGCCACCGGATGCCCCGGCCGCAGGGCTGCATATCAATCAGCGAGATCCGCGCCGGTCCCTCCTGGGGGATTACAGCGCCGCACAGGCACACAGCCGAGCCGTCAGCGGCAAACTTCACGCCGTAGGCGGTCTTGCCCTCCGGCTTCCGCTCCTCCGACGCGCATCGCTCCCAGGCGGCCTTGTTCAAGGCGAAGTCCTCCTGCTCCGTCAGCACCGGGCTCCACCAGCCAAGCCGCTCCCGGGCAAAGCCGTCCCGGCTCATGCTCCGCAGCTCCTCGGCGGTAAAATCCTCGGTGAGATGGATGCCCAGCGCCGGATTGGTCTGGTACCACAGGTCCCGATCGTCAACGCTGATCTTTTCCGCGTCGTCTCCGTCCGCACTCCACTCATGCCATGCATCATGCGCGCCGGGGGTCTGGAGGCAGGCCGTGCGTCGCCTGCGGAAAACAGTACCGGGGCACCCCGGATATGGAGGTGTCCCGGTATAGATGATCTGTCTGGTGCCGGTGGCCGAGGCTGCCAGTGTGGCCATAATAGCCTCCACCTGATCGTCCGTCAGCTCCTGGGCCTCATCGTACACAACCAGGCTGACCCCATCAAAGCCACGGACAGCCTGCCGTGATCGCGCGGAAAACTCGATCGAGCCGCCGTTGACCAGCTCGATCGCTTCCTCTCCGTTCGTCCGGCGGATATTTTTGACCAGCGCGGCAATCTCCGGATGGCGCTTGTCGGTAAACATCCGCGCCAGCCGGTTAAATCCCTTTTTCGCCGTCCTGACCTGATGCGCCGTGTGGAGGATCTTTTCACCGCTGACCACCAGCCCGAAAAACTCCCGGGCCTCCAGGCAGACGTTTTTCCCATTCTGCCGCGGCAGCGCCAGACCCGCAGAGGTAACGCTGTAAGCGCCGGACGCATCGCGCCCGAGCCAGCAATCTACCACACTCCGCTGCCAAGGGTCCAGACTGTTGCCATACGCCGCCATCAGGATTGCAGCATCCTCGCCGTCAGATCGTACCCGCTCCGGCTCCACCTGAATCCTCGGCGTCTGTGATCCAATGCGATCCGCCATCGTCACGCATCCTTCCGCTTGCCAAGCACAAGAGCCAGGGCAGTTTCCGGGGCAGCATTTCGGGCCGCAGCTGTCGCGCTGTCTTTAGCGGCGTCCGGCAGCTGTGGCAGGAGGATTCCAAGCCCGGTGCAGTACGATTTCCACAGGGCTTCATAGGCCTTAAATGCCGGATTCTGGCGGACGCCGGACTGGCCGCCGCCGTTGTCGTACTCGGTCAGCAAACCCGCCTCGCCGATCTCTTCTCGGGCGTCTTCCAGTTTGATTTGCATCCAGCAAATGTTATCAAAAAGGGGCGTGAGCGCGTCAATTTTCTCAGCGTCCACACCTGTTTCCCGGTAAAAACGGGTCATTTTTCGCACTGCTTTTTTACAGCGCTTGGAAATCTCCGCGCGTGCGCGGATAGATGTATTTTCTGCCATTCGGCATCCTCCTTCCCCCGGATTGACCACCCCCTCCTGGGTCTATCCCTCGGGGGTAAATCGGCGCTGGACGGCGATGGGAGCGCCTCAGCGCGGGGCCGGGGCCCTCCCCCTACCACTCGCCGTCGGACACTCTGGGCAAACGTTTTGGCTTAGCAAACACGTCGCCTGTCCTTGCACCTTTTTGTTGGTTGCAAACGTAATGCGCAGCTTGCAGATTGCTCCAGTCTTCGGCGGCGGCGCGGGGGGATGAATAACCAAACTCACGCCATCTGGAGACCGGACGAATCTCATCCACCACAAAGCTCAGCGGATGCTTTGCATCAGACGGCTCGTCGTAGTGGATCGGCCCAAGTTTTCCATGGCAGATCCCGCACTCACCGCCCAGGGCCTTGAGCCGCGCCCGATACTTCCGCCGCAATGCGCCGTTTGCATATCTTGGATTGTTCATTCTTTTCACCTTTTCCAGGATACAGGATAACACAGAGACTATAGGACATTCAAGGACATGATTTCCCGCAGCTGCCGCAGTGCCTCCCCGTGGAGCCGAGTCACATGACGATAGCTATAGCCCAGCTCCACCGCTGTCTGTTCCCAACTGTGCAGTAAAATATACCGCTGCACCAGCACGTTATGCTCCGCCCCCTCCGGTAGTTTTGCAATCAGTTCCCGGGCTTCGTCCTTGGCAGCGATCAGCTGACCAATGCGCCGTGCGATTCTGTCCTTGCCGTCAGCAACCTGGATTGCCAGTGCCTCCACGCTGCCCCTTCCGCCGGAGGACTGTACAATGGGTTTCTCGTAGTCAAAACTCTGGAGGGAGCTAAGACTTTCCTCCAGCTGGGCCTGTTCCTGCTGGAGAGCTTTGATCTCCTGGTCGATGTGCAGTGTACGCCGCAGAATCTCCCTTGGGTCTTTCTTATCTACGTTGTTCATAAGTTACTACCTCCCCCCAGAATTAAAATGCGGCCCGTATAACTGGCCCGGTTTGGGCAGCCAGTATTTGATGAATGCGAACTCGCCCCACTCGTTTCGTGTACCATCCCGCTCAATGGTCACGGCTCCAGCCGGTGCCTCCAGAGTCACCTCATCGGGCACATCAATGGTCTCGACTTCCGGACGTTTCAGTCCCCGGCATGGGGTCCAGGTTCGTTCCCCCGGACGGGGTTTGCCATGATCCCGTGGCTCATGGGTCATATAGGTTGCCTTGTCCGTCACAGCCTGATCGTCGTTCTGCCACTCTATATAAATATTAGACCCATATGTCCACAGGGCCCGGATGGTGTCAAAATCATCCTTACCGCCGTCGGCAGCGGACAGGACCATATGATGATGCAGCCGGAGACTGCCATCGTCCTGCACCTGCTGGGTACAATATATATATAGTAGCTGCTTGCCTTTGAGCTTCCATGCAGCGCGCAGTTTCCGAATGTACTTCCGCATGACTGCACCGGCGGCTTTGCGATCCTCAGGGAGGTGGGCATCATCATATGTCAGTGTCACCCACCAAAAGCCGCCAGGGAAATTCAGCGCAATCAGCATCTCCAATTTGTCCGTGGATTTCGAGAGATTAAATCTTGCCTGTGCCTCCGTGCTGATCTGGCGTCTCGGCCCGCGGGAACGTGGCTCCGGCTGCCGGGAGGGCGCAGTGTACACGACACTGCGCACCAGCCGACCAGCTCTCATCGTCTTGAGCTTCTTCATGGTTTCTGACCGGCGCACGTTGCGCAGATGTAATGATCCACGATAGCTACAGATTCTTCTCGGGTAAAACCCTGCGTCACCAGCTGATCTCGCATAAATCCAGCGATTTCAGCGAGGGCCCCAATGCTGATCAGAATCGCTTTAACGTCAAGTTTCGGCTCCATTTTATTTTTCCTCCTGCTTGGTTGTTGTGGGTTGGTATTGCAAAGCATGAGGCCCATATCTCTGAACCTTTGCGACCCGTTCCGCGTGGACTTTGGGGTTCCAGCCGCAGCGGTCACATTTTCGTTGGCTGCAAAAGCTGCCCCGCATGACGATCCCACTGAGGGGGCAGATATACGTATCATCCACTTGTATCACCCGCTCCTTTCGTGGCACCGGTCAGTTCTTCCAGCCGTTCCGCAGCATCCATTCCGATCTTGTCACAGTCACAGCTTCGAATCTCTTCCTCGCGCCATGTCTCGGTGACGCAATAGGGGCACGTCTTGCACTCGCTATCATCCGGCATTGGGCTGCTGCTGCACCGCAGCGCCCAGATCAGCCGTTCGTCGTTTACTCTGTCCATACTCATTCCTCCGGTACCGGCATCCAGCCGCCCACAAGCTCCTGAATGGCCGTCGCGCCATCCTTGCGCATCAGCCATGCATCTCCGTCCCAGTACAGCACACGATACTTGCATGAGTTGTCGACCTTACAGGTGTAATACCCATCCTTCGGCGGCTCCCCGGTCTGCCAGACGCTTTCCGCGTCCGCATCTCTCGCTGCCGCCAGTTTTCGGATTGCCAGCAGGGCCAGATAGTCATACACCTGGGAGTAGCTGATGGGCATTGTCCGATCACTGGCACTTCCGAAGGATATACCATTTGACATTCCTTCGACGCCGCGGGAGCTACAATAATAATAGCGAAATGCCTGTTTCAGCAGGGCAACAGCCTCTTTTTTGCATCCGGCGGTGCGGATCCTGCCGCAAAGCATAGGAGCTGCACCGTCCATTTTGGACAAAACTCCATCCGTTTCCTTCCGGATCGCCTCATACTCAGCATCTACGTCCTTTTGGTACACTTTATCATTCAAGCTCAGCTGCCGCACGGTTTCTTTCTGCTCCGCTTCCGACTGTCTCGCCAGCTGATAGGCTTCCGAGGCGTTCAGCTCACCGGCTGCCACCTTCTCCATGGCTTCCGGTACCAGATTCTCGTTGACGGTATGCATCCGGCTGACCTCGTTCCGGCTGACGCCCATGGAATCGGCAATGTACTGGCTCAGCCCGCTGGGCAGCTTCCGTCCCTGGGCTTTCATCGCCAGCAGCGTCTCCCGCATAGCCTTCTCCTGCTGGAGCTTGTCTGCATAGCTCAGTTCACGGGCGGTGGCGTTGGCAGTCAGCAGGGCAAATTCCTCGTCCAGCGTGTCCAATTTGGACATAATGATGGAGGGAATTTTGTCAAACTCCATTCCGTGTGCTTCATCCCGCAGCAGCTGATACGCTGCCAGTCTCCGGTGCCCGGAAACCAGCCGGTAGCCGCGATCCTCTGCCGCAACCACCCGCACCGGATCCAGAAGGCCCACAATGCTGATGCTCTCCGCAAGGTTCCGGATCCCGGCGATCTCGTAGAAGTTTTTGTCGTTTGCTTTGATGGCGTCCAGCGGGATCAGCCGGATCCGCTCCGCCTGGGGCTGTGCAGCCTCCGAGGGGCCGTGGATGGCAGCTGTGATGTCAAATGCCACTTGGAGCCACCTCCCATCCCGTGCTGTCCAGCGTTCCATCAATGGTCACGCTCAAAAACTGGGCCACAAAATCCCGGTAATCCCGTCCGGCGCTGCTGTACCGGCTGTACTCGCCCAGCGCCTGACCGTAGTAGGTACTTTCGTCCACCTTGTCGCTCCGGCGGATCATGGCCGGGTAGAGCAGGACGTTTTCGGGGAGCGCATCCTCCAGGACAACCAGTCCCTGCTTGCATGCCTCCGAGTTGTGCCACATAGTAACCAGCACCGAGGGCAGCACCTCCCGCTCCGACGTCGATGCAATGATCTCGATCTGCTCCAGAATAAACTGGGTGGCCCTATATCCGAAGTAATCCACCTTGATGGGGATAATCACATCGTCGCTGCAATAGATGGCAGCCGCCGAGGGGCCGCTGAATGCAGGCGGGCAGTCAATCACCACGAAATCGTACGGCCTGTCCGTCTCGCTGATGGCAGCAATAAAATCGCTGAGCCGTTTGGTGCAGTCGTCCGCGCTGGTCAGCCCCAGCACGAGCATCTGGCTGCAACTGGGCACCAGATCGAGCCCGGAATACCGGGTAGGGTAGATCATGTTTTCCGGGTACGCTTCCGCGCCGGTCAGCAGGTCATAGGCCCCCGCAATATTATCCAGCTCCCAGTGGTCGCCCATAGGCGTGGGCGTGCCCAGCAGTGCTGTCAGGTCTGCCTGGGGATCCAGGTCAATGGCGAGCACGTGCATGCCGTACTCGCTGGCGAGGATCTGGGCCATGTTGGCAGCAGTGATGGTTTTGCCCACGCCGCCTTTACTGTTCATAATACTAATTACCTTTGTCTTCATTGTCGCATTTAGTCCCTTCCATATTGATTTCTTGCTGCTCAAACGGCACGGGGGTGCTGTCCGGCAGCGGTTTGTAGACGTTCGGCACCGGCGGAGTCGATTTTGTGGGGATCGGCTCGAACCTCTGCGTCGCGCCGTACCAATTCAGCTCCAGCTGACCGGTTCGGCCCTGCTTGTTCTTGGCGATCTTAAGCTGGCGATGCCCGTTAAAATCCCCTTTGCTGGCGAGATACAGCAGCATAATGCTGTCGGCGTCCTGCTCGATCTGACCGGATTCCCGGAGGTCGGACATCCCGATTTCCTCGCTCTTTTTGTCGGCCTTAAATTCACGGCTGACCTGGCTCAAAGCGTGGACGAGGATTTTGTTGCGCTGGGCCAGCGTATGGATCCGCATGGAGATCTTTGCGACCTCCTGCGTCCGGTCCCGTGCGTCGCAAGAGATCAGCTGGAGGTAGTCGATAAAAATCACGTCATACCGGTGTGCGACGGCGTGATGAAAAATTTCATCCACCGTCCACCCGTGAGCGCTCTGAATCCATAGCTTATGATTTGCCAGCTTTTTGCTGGCGGAAGCGATCCGGCTATAGTCAAATTTGTCGAGGGTCTGCTTGTTTGTCAGGGCGTCCATACTGACGCCGGACGACGCTGCAAGCAGCCGCTCATATAGCTGATCGTCGTCAGCCTCCAGCGTGTAGTAGCCCACTCGGTAGTCCACCGACTGGTTATATGCAATCTGCAAAGCCAGTGCGGTTTTGCCTCTTCCGGGGGCCGCTCCAATGACGTTCATGCCGCCGGGGCGGAGATGGACCCGGCCGTCCAGCTCTGGGATCCCGGTTAAGAGATACCGCTCGCCGGTCTTGCAACGGTCGTAAAATCGCATGGTCAAATCCATCATGCTGCTCTCGTTCTGACGTCCATTTTGGACACAAAGCTCATTGGCCTTTTGGATCGACTGCTGCATCTCGTTGAGGTTATCCGCCCTGGCCCCCTCCGACAGCAGCTCCCGCAGCCTTGCCATCCGGCTGCGCTCCTTGACGAGGGTTATGTACTGCCCCAGCATGGCGGTGGATGGTGTCAGCTCCACAAGCTGGCTGAGGTAGTCCCGGTATTCCGGTCCCAGTCTGGCAGCCACCAGCACCGGATCCGGGTTTTGACCACCGGCGAAGATCTTGGAGATCACCTCATAGGCCGCCAGTGCAGCCCCGGAGAAGTCCTCCTTGCTGGTGTTGCTCAGCAGTTCCGCCGCAAGGCTGGGATCTACAAGGACGCAGCCGATGGCGGCGTTCTGACTTTCCAACCACTCGCTGTTTACCATTGCTCCATCCCTCCCGATCCGCTTGTCGTGGTAACCTCTTCAGCGTCCTCCCAACGGCGATTGTTCAGGAACGTGCTGGGCAATGGGATCGCTCCCCGCTGCCAGTCGTCCGTGGTCATCAGCGTCTGGATGCTGCCGAGGATCTTGTCCACCAGCTCACCGTCCGGATTAAGCTGCCCCCACCGCTGCCGGGCTTTCTGTTTGTCCTTCCGCCGTTCCGGCGGGTAAGCATCCCAAAACCGTTTGAAGCTGTTCTCCAGCTCCGGGGAAAGCTCTGTCTGTTGGCAGGGTCTCCGTTTCCCGCTCCTGGGCTTTCCCTCTGGCGCTGCCCCCTGGGGGGCTATAGGGGGATTATTTATATCTTTTTTATTATTTTGGGTGACATTTTTGTCATGGTGGGGGGTGACATTTTTGTCATGGCGCTCCCCTGCTGCCCGCAGCGTGATAATGCGGATAGTTTCCCCGCCTTTATTGCCCACGTCTACCGTGATGTGGCCCCGCTGCAACAGCGGATCCAGCAGCCGCGGAATGCTCCGCGGCTGGACGTGGAAATACTTTGCGAATGTCTCATTTTTAACGGTGCAACGCCCATAGTAGTTGCAGAAATTACTAATCACGCCGTACAGCAGGATAGCCCGGGGTGGCAATTCCGGATCGTAAAACACGTCCGCCGGGATCACCACCCAGTATCCAGCTTTATCTCCCATGGCGTCACCGATCGGAGAAGCAATCGACAGTAAGCCCGCTGATATGCGTGATGCCGCCGACCATGTCTTTCAGCAGATACAGCGCCTTAGCTCCATCCGAATTTTTGAGCAGAGAATCTCTGGTACCGTCCAATGCAAATGCCATTGTCGCAATATCCGTGGTGGTTCCGCGACCCTCGACCATTGCGTGCACGCCTCCGTCTCCGTTGACAGCGATCACTGCAAATTTTGTGGTGCGGGTCAGCACCTTCCCAGTCTCCGTGTCTTTGATTGTAATCTCCAGCATTTAAGTCCACTCCTTTGTATGTGTGCGCCCCGGGGAGGTTTCACCGGCTCCCCGGGGCTATGAAATTGGGGAGCATCCCTGCTCCGTCAGACCGTGGTATGTCGGGGTCCACAGCCTGAGGCAGCAGGATTACTCCTGGCTTATGATGTTGATGCCATAGATCTGCTCCAGCCGCTCCGCCATGGGCAGGCTGATCCGCCCGGACTTCTTCCAGCGGGCAATAGAGCCGGTTGTGATGCCGGTTTCCTGGCTCATGCCGTACAACCCGCCGCGATCCTCCAGCAGCGCCCGGAACAGGCCCATGTCGATATCTGCCCCTTGTCTGGACATCTTGACCGGCTCCGGCACATAGCAGCGCGGAGGATAGTTCCCGCCCGGCTTGTGCGGTCTGGGCGCGGTTGTGTCCACGATCTTGGGCTTGGGTTTTGGTTTTGGCTTCGGCGGCGGATCCAGTCCCAGCTTGATCCGCACATGGCGCTCACATGGGTCAATCATGCCCTGACGGATTGCCGGGTCTCCTTTGAGGAATTTCGGGCAGCCTGGGCCGCCGGGGTGTCCTCGCCCGTGGTCATTGCACAGGTGATACTCGCAGCCCACAAGGCCGCAGCTCAGGCAAAAATGCCAGACGCAGCGCCGGCAGAACTTAGCTTCCTGCCGATTCCTCTCAAAGCTCTCGTGCTTGCTCATGCAATCCCCTCTTTCTTGGGCACGGCGGTCATGGCCGACCCGCCGCGCCCAGCTGATAGGAAGGATAACCGGTGGTTTCGCCGGTTGGGCATGATAACGCTCATGCGGGCGGCTGTCTTTCCAGCAGCCAGGCACTTAGACCGGTTATGGAGATATATTAGAGTCCGCAGACTCCCGCAGACGTCCGCTGCAAAAAAGGAGAGAACGCAGCGGAACGCCCACACAAGAAGGAAGTTCGGGCGCAGCTAGACGGCTCTGCGCCTGCGGCAGCCTGCGGACAAGCTGGTCACCGGTGCAGGCTGCCGCACATGTACCGCGCCAGAAACACCTTGTTGACCGTTGCGTCCACAATGGGGACGCCAGCCTTGCCCAGCCGGTTCATCACCGTCTCATACTTGCTGACCCCCAGCACCGCCCCGCACTCCTTGATGCGCAGCATATCATGATCCGGGTACCGCTCGTTGAGCAGCTCCAGAATATCCCGGTACCCGTCCTTTTCTCTGGGCATTATGCTCCCTCCTTCTGTTCGGACTGCGACTTGTGCGCTTTCAGCCGTCCGTGGACTTCGCCGCAGACGTACCCCTGTTCCATGGGGGACATCTGTCTCCAGAGCTGTCCGAGGGCTTCAAGAGCCGCAATTGCGTCCGGCGACAGTTTAATCATCGTGTCCATTATGTACCTCCTTCTGATATCGTCTTGTCCCTCCCTGCCCCGCGTGGTAGAATATGGGCGAAAGGAGGTGATAATATGTCCGATCATTTCCCTGCAAACGAAGTCGAAGCGCTTGCATATCTGTACGTTCAGCGCTATGGTGACGGAAAAGGGTTAAATGCCGAAACCATTTACAAGAAGTACAAAGAAGCCTACGACAAAATCAGCCAGTGCCGCCAGCAGGATCAGGCGAATCAGACCGTCAAAGGCGAGTGATCTACTGATCTTCACCATCTGATCAGACAACCGGTCTGAAGCAATCTCCGGGAGCATCCGCTCCGACTCCTTCGCCAACAGCTCCATCTGTTGACGGAGGAGTTCCTTCTCTTTCTTCCGCATCCCCTCACCCCCTCTTTCTGAATATCGCCTTGCATTAAGTCCCCTCCAGAAACCGCTCGATCTTGCAGCCAAACACCGCTGCCAGACCTGCCGCCACTTGAAGGCTGGGGTTTCGTGTACCACGCTCGATTTGGCAGAGCGCTGCCTGAGTGATGCCAACCCGCTCCGCGGTTTCCGCCTGGGTTAGATTCTGGGATTCACGGACTTCCTGGATGTTCTTCCCTATGGTCACTCCGTTCACCCCCTTCTTGTGCTTTATCCCTTTTTGTGGTATAGTTAAGGAAATTGCTTAACTTAGTTATATTATTAACTCACTTTTTTGAGATTGTCAAGCTATTTTCTCATTTTAGTAAGAAGTTTAGCACATTGCACAAAAAGGGAGTGATAATTTTGTTTTGGGAACGTTTTAGCCAACTATGCGATGAGCATGGAATTAAGCCGAATCCATTAGCCAAAGAAATCGGCATTTCTTCCGGTATCATCACAAAATGGAAAACAGCCGGAACACTGCCGAACGGAGAAACGCTTAAAAAATTGGCAAGCTATTTCGGTTGCTCTATTGATTATCTCCTTGGGCTTTCCGGAGATGCAGAAAAATCCCCTTTCGTTTCGGAAGAGGATCAGGATCTGCTAAATACGGTTCACCGGCTGGATGCACGGGATCAAGGCAAAGTGTTGGGCTATGCCGAAAGCCTTCTGTCTGCCGAGAAGTACTTGGCGAAAGACGGATTCAAAAACGCTTGAATAACACCATATTTGTCGAATTTTAAGATAACATCGGAGAGAAAACAGGAAGGGACGTGTAAGCATGGCATTGATTGTGATTGTGGTTCTAATAAGCATATTTCTGGTTTGGAAATCCAATAAGAAGAAAAAAACGGTGAACCACGGAAGCGAAATCAAACAGATCAAGAGCCAAGGAACAGTTCCAAAGCCGCCACAGCAACGTACACCTAAACTTGACGGCATTATAACCGATGTAAAAAAAGACAATAGTACATCTACCCAAGTTTCTTATGCAGGAAAGCAACCTAAGTTTGGCAATGACTTTCATGCTTATACACTTCCGTTTGAGCGGCATAAATCCTTGAATTTGCTTCGGGGCATGATTGCTGGTGCATCTTGCGACGGGGCGATCTCCGACAAGGAGCTTACGGAAATAGCTGGTTGGTGTAACGCGCAAGTGTCGCTTTATGACCTTGAACCCTTCTTCCAGCTCCATTCGATCGAGTACCGGTTCATCAGTACAGGGCGTATCAGCAATAACGATAGGAAGACTTTGCTCACTGGATATATGCACCCGTCAACTATACGAAAGCGCATAGATGAAAAAACCTCCGAGGCGCAGTTCCTCACAGGCCTTTGCTATGGCCTGATCTCAGACGCAGAGCTTACAGATTTCGAAGTGCAGGCGCTTGATGATTGGCTGTCTACGAATGAAAATCTAAAAGGCTCCTTTCTGTACGACAACCTGTCAGAACTCGTTTCAAAAGCTTTAGAGAGTAGCCCGATACAGGAGCAAGACAGAATCGCGCTATATTGTTTCATTGGAGATTTAGTGGACTTCCGATATTCCGCCAATTTATGTGCTTCGGACTTCGACAATCTCAAGCGTGAATACTGCATAAAGGAGCTTGTCGAAAAGGATGCTGTGATTACGCTTCCCAAACATAGTATTTGCCTTGCTGGGCAATCTTCGAGAGCATCCCACGATGAGCTTCTTTCGATTTTGGAGCAGTGCGGTGCGCTGTATAGAGAGCACGTGTCAAGTAAGACAGATTATCTTATAGTCCTTGATGTTCCGGATCCCGCTTGGTCTTTCCCACGATATGGTCGTAAATTCGAGCGCGGCATTGAACTTATGCAGTCAGGATCAAAGCTCAAAATTGTGTCAGAGACGGTATTCTGGAACGCTGTTGCGGTTGTGTAGTTGCATTGCAAACAACGCCCCGCGTCCAATTTGGACACGGGGCGTTACTTTACCTGTAATTCCTCAGCCGATTCCCAGTTTGTTTCTCAGTGCATCCTGGAGCACCTGAGAAAAGTTCAGTGCATTCTTTTCCGCCAGATCGTTCAGCCAAGCCGGAATCGACAGTGTTTTCTTTACCGATTTGCTTTCGTAGAATCGCCGGTACCAGTCTGTATCACAGGACACCAGCGAAACGAACGCATCGTTATCATGGGCAATTTCGTTCACACCGGAGGGCTCCGGAATCGTTTCCCCCTCCTGCTCCATTTCGTACAGGGTTAAGCACAAAACATCGTTTGCCATTTCAAGTCCTTCCTGAATGGATGCCGCGCTGGTATAGCAGCTTTCCAGATCGGGGAAGGAAATCGAATACCATTCGCCCTCCTTCTTGAAGACGGCAGGATAAGCATACTTCGCCATATCTATCATTTCCTTTCTTGGGGTGGGAACCCCGGTCTTATTTCAGACCGGAGTCCTGTAGGATGTTTTTCAATGTACCGGGTGGCACCTCCTGAGTTTTGTGCCGCCCAACCGGGAACTTCTTTCCGGTGATCGGGCTGTACCATATATCATGCCGGCTTCCGTCCCGTACTATGTAGCAGCCCGCTTTCTTGAGCTTCTGCGTAAGCTCACTGTATCGCATTTCATCTCCTCCTTACCCTTATATTATACTACGTATTTTATACGTTGTCAATAACTTTATACGTAATATTTACGTATTTTATGCTTGTCCAATTTGGACACGGGCTTAATCTTACCTGCCGATTAACTTGTTGAGTTCTGCCGCAAAGTCCGGGATATCCTCCGGGTCTGCCAGAACCCGCCGCCCGATTGCCTCCAGGGGCCCGCTCCCGTCTGGGACGGAGATGCCCATCCTGCGGGCAATTTCTTCCGCTTTTACCGCTCGCCCTGTCGGGCAGTAGACCATATGTACCATCCACGCTGCCAGGTCTGGATCATGATGATAGTTCATCCCACCGCCTCCTTTTGTCACCATTATAACCCATTTTATAGCAAAAACGGGACACTGAGAGTGACCTCATATGCATAAATACCCAAGGTGGATTTTGGTTATAATACCGGCAGGGGTGTGTGAGTGGAAATCAGAATTGCGGAGCAGATCCGCGCTCTGCGCAAACGCAGCGGGTACCGATCGGCGGCGGCACTGGCGGCAGCACTGTGTCTCTCCGGCTATGATTGCTCTGCGTCGTTGGTCAAAAGCTGGGAAGCCGGGGTGCGGTACCCGACACTCCCGGCCGTCCGGGCGCTGTGTGACCTGCTGGAGGTAAGTGCCGACGAGCTGATCTTTGGCGTGGAAAAATAAAAGCGCCCGTGCCATTGCGATCATGGCACGGGCGTGATAAGATAGAAGGACGGGACAGCGATCCCACGCTGCCCCGCCCAGAAGAAAAGAAAAGGACTTAAATGCACATATATTATAGCCTATTTTCTTCTGGCAGTCAAACGAAGCAAGGAGGTTATAATTTTGCCGAAGAAAAAAGGGCTCGACTATGCCAGTTTGTACACGCTCCGGAAGGACGGGCGGTATATGTATCGCTGGACGGATTCTTCCGGCCGGCACTGCCTGTACGACAAAGATCCGGAAAAGCTCTGGCATAAGATCAACGATCCAAAGCCGGAAGTGGTGTACACGTTTGCAGACGCCGTGGACGAGTGGGAGCGGCAGCACCTTGAGGAAATCAGCTATAAGACCGCCGAGGCCTACGCGGCCCCCACCCGGCGGTTGAAAGAGCAGTATGGGGCGCGTCCGGTATCCGATATCACAGCTGCCGATGTGGCAGCTTATCTCTCCGTGCTGGGCAAAAAGGGCTTTTCCAAGCGGTCCGTGCAGATGCATCGGGACATCCTCAACATGGTTTTTAACCACGCCATTGTGGCGGGGCACATCACGGCAAATCCGTGCGCCGCTGTGTCTATGCCGCGGAACCTCCCATCGCACAAGCGGGAGTTGCCCACCGACGAGGCCATTCAAGCCGTCAAGCACGGTGCAGACGTGCCCTTTGGTTTGTTTGCCCTGGTGTGCCTTTACGCCGGACTGCGGCGCGGGGAAGCGCTGGCATTGACCTATGAGGACATCGACAGAGACGCAGGCGTCATCCATGTGACCAAGGCCGTGGAGTTTATCGGCAACAACCCGCACCTGAAAACGCCCAAAACCGCTGCCGGTTACCGGGATGCGATCCTGTTGGATGCTTTGGCCGCAGCACTCCCGGAAGATGGCGCCGGGCTTTTGTTTCCGCGCCAAGACGGCGGCCTGCTTACAAAGATCCAGTATCGCAAACGCTGGGCAAAATATTGCGAGGCCATCGGCTATGAGATCACCGCCCATCAGCTGCGGCACGGCTTTGCGACGATCCTATACGAGGCTGGAGTACCGGACAAAGACGCCCAAGAGCTGCTGGGCCATAGCAGCATCACCGTCACCCGGGACGTATATACTCACATCCGGCAGAGCCAGCGGAGTGCCACAGCCAGCCGCCTGAACCGGTATATTGCCGGGGAGGACGCCGAAAAAGCTGACACCAATTCTGACACCAAAGAACCGGAATAAACCGGATTTTAGCGGAACATTTTGACTTGTAAGACATGGGGCCTAGAAAACAATAAAGCCCCGAAACCGTTGCAGTTTCAGGGCTTTTTAATCAATGTTTCTGGTGACCCGCCGGGGAATCGAACCCCGGACACCCTGCTTAAAAGGCAGGATTAAAGCCTTTATTTGCATCGCAATCTCGAAATCCGACACCAAATTTGACACGCTTGAAGAACTCCGAGAGAGTGTCAAGCGCATTATGAACGAGTAAGAAATGAGCGGCTGCCCCGTTAAGACCGCCGCTCACCCACCAATAAGGTGCCCCGGGAGCCTTACCCCGGGCACCTACCATAATATCAGATTACGTTGTAGAAATCAAGCGTTTGGAACCGGGAATAGGAGACGACAACGTATGCAACCTAACAAAGCCCCTCCATCACGGAGGGGCTTTGTCTTATCTATGCTCGATTAAGAATGATCAACACCCGGATCGCACTCAACGGTAGATCCAGCACAAGATCCTCCCCTTCCCCGGATTTGCCCTTGAGTTTCCCGTCCGCGATCAGTTTGTCCAGCTCCTGCCGGTACCCGCTGGGCACCTCCCGCAGTAAGTGGCAGTACTGCTCAATCGGGCGCATCTCGCCGCTGTCGTTGAGCCCTACAACCATATTGGTCAGCATTGCGCCGCCGAGGTCGAGGTAATAACACTTGCCTTTGCTGTCCACGTACCACTGATCCTCCAGTATATAGCCCTCAGAATCGAAGCGGTACCACTTGCCGTCGATTTTGGCCCAGCGATCGTGGTAATAGCTTGCCTCGGTGTCGGCGTACCACCGCCCTTTGGCGTCGCAATGCCAACCCAGCGTATATTTTCGGCTGTTGGTGATTGCGCCGGAATTGGCCATAATATTGATGTCAAACTTGCCGGAGCAGCCCGGGATGGTATAACTGCTGCTGTACTGCCAGAGATCATAGGCGGTAACGCTGGGCGCGGAGGCATACTGCGCGTACCACTGGCTGTACCCTCCGACGCTGTCCAGATCCACCATCCGGTTGTAGTAGTCTTTGTTGTAGTACACACCGGGGGCGTAGCCTGTCGCCTTGATCGCCTCACAAAATGCCACCGTGTGAGAGTTGAACGCAGCTTTGCCCAGCGTCACGCCACACTTGGCTGCATAATCGACGGAATCGTACTCCATATCGAAATACACGGGCAACACGATCTTGTTCTTGTAGGGCTCTAAGAGGCTGAGACAGAACGCTGCCTCTTTTTTTGCACCTGCTGCATCCAGCGCATAAGAAAAATGGTACACGCCGATGATAATCCCCTGCGCGATCGCACCGGCCATGTTGGCCTTGAACTGGTTATCTACGTGGGACACGCCGTAGCCGTCCCGAATAATCGCGAATTTAATGCCGGCCTTTTTGATGGCGGCCCAGTCCAGTACCCCGTTGTGCTCGCTGACGTCGATGCCGAGCCACTTATTCGCCATAGTAACCGGCCTCCTTCAGCGCCGCCCGCCTGGTCTCTATGTCGGCGGCGTACTCGGCCTTGATGCGCTCTACCTCAGAGACGTCCATGCCGCAGGTCGCGGCGATCTCGGCGGTGTCCAACCCATAGGCAAGGGCCTTGATTGTCTCCATAATTTCGGGTGTATACATGTTACTTGTCCTCCTTATCGTCTTCGGTGGTACTCAACCCCAGCACTGCCCGCAGCTTCTTCGGGGCCAACTGGGGATTTGCTTTGCACACATTTTCAACCACGCTTCCGGCCTCCATGAGCGTGATATAAGCGCTGATACACTGGTACACTGGGATGGAGATACCCAGTTCTAAGTAATGCTGTCCGACGTTGAGCACGACGCCTAGTGCCACGCACAGAAGCAGGCTGCACTTGTGCAGCAGCCCCTCGCGCATGATCTTGGACTTCCACGCGTGCTGCATAACAGCAACAATGGTGCCGCTCAAAAAATCCAGCACCATCAGGCAAAATACAATGCCGAAAATGACGCCGTCCGTTTTGGTCATAATTGTGATCATTAATATGCCCTCCTTACTGTTTCCCATGCCCCTGCATATTCGGTGGGGCTGTATACCGTGTCCATTTTGGACAAATATAGCGCGCCGTCAGTGTAGACCATGTATTCTCCGGCGTGGTACATGTCGTGTGCTCCAGTCGGCTGTACCCACGGTCGTGCCGTCTCCGGCGTAGTCCCGTGCAGCGGCCTATTAAATGTATACCATGCGGAGTTCCCGGGCTTAATATCCGGGTATACGGCATTATCATACGCCGCATAACACTCCCACACCTGTCCATTTGCGCAGTAAACATCTCCGACGGCATGTTCACCGGCGCTCCAGTCCGGGATAAGTGCGCTGATCCGCAACCGATCATTATCTCCGGTCACGCTGGTAACTGCAATCATAGTGGCGTCGCGGATCGCCTGGGCCTGAGCCACAAGATCATCTCTCATCGCTGTTTTCCTCCTCCGTTTTCACGCCCAAAACATTGAGCGCCTCGGCCATCTGGGCACGTTCCGCTGCCTCAGTGGCGGCTTCGGCATTCGTCTGGGCGCGGTTCCGCACATATTCCATAAGCGTCATTCGCCATCCACCTCCACAATTACAGCGGGCTCGCCGCATACGGCTCTACCTCCACTTTTGGCATAGATCTTAACTCCCAGCTGCCATTTGTCGGTTTCCTTGGTCTCATTCGGCAAATCCACCGCAACACCGTTCTGGCACTCGACCCATGCAGGGTTGTCGTCGCCTGCGTTGTTTGATAAGTAGATTTGACTTTCCGTAGCATTCGTGATCTCAACCTCGACTTTGGCTCTCTTAAGTCTGGTATCAGTCTCGCCGCAAATCACGGCGTACTTCAACTCTCGGTACAGATGTGTCACGTCAGGTAGGATATAGATTGTGTCCTCCCCAAGGTCGGACACCATTGTGGCATTTGCCACCTTAAAAGCGGGGCGCGGGCAGTAACCGGCGACGGACGCGCCGTCGCTGCTGAGACCGCCGTTGAAGTAGACGAAGCGCATCCGCTCGGACGAGCCCGCAGACCGCAGCCACCAGTAGACCGCACTGCCAGCAGAATTATAGGCAATTCTGGCTGTATTGTCGTTCGTGGTGTTGTCCCGGTGAGTCTTGAGCGCAGATAGAATGCTGTCACCCTCTGCACCACCAGCTGCGATAACCTCGCTCTCGCTGAGTAGAAATGCTTGCCGTGCAATTTCGGCCACATCGGTAGCATCATAGGGTTTAACCTTGATCTGTGTAGGAATAATGCAAGCCTGCATTGGTGCATCAAAATAAGAGAGATACCCGCCGTCAGTATTATTGAGCCACGCGTCCATCTCACTGTCGATGTAGGCAGCTACATTCGTGGGGTTGATTCTCCGTCCGGCCAACGTCTCAGCTCGAAGCAGCACTACGCCGTCGGAATCCTTACGGATTGGCCAATATTTTACGGTTGTGGTCACGCCGTTGACGGTTTCCTCGTACCACAGTTCCTCCGAGAGATCAATCGTTTCAATCGCTCTTGCCAATTATTTCAACTCCTTTCATTGTTGTTCTCGTTCGATACCCTGCTTTTTTCAAAAGCAGGGTAAAATGTCTATCCATCTCGATTGCTACATTTCGGCACCCGGCACGCAGAACTCGTTGTCTCCAGCCTTGATACCTCAGCTGTACTTGTTCCGGAGTCAAATTCCCATTCGCCAGCTCACGCACGACCATTTTCAGCTCACGTTTCTTTGCCTTTTTCTTGCCATTTTGTAACCTCACAAGGGATATTCCGCCATCGGTCAAAATGTACGTAAAGCCAAGATAGTCCACGCGCCCGCGCTGGATCGTCGTCTTTGGGTTCAGCTCCAGCCCGATCTCCGCAAGGTGCTTTTCGATAACTCCCAGTAAGTGCTCCAGCTCCTCTCGGGTCGGTGCAATCACGTAGAAATCATCCATATGGCGTCCGTATAGTTGGTAGCCGTAGTCCTCGGTTATCAGCTGATCCAGCGTCTCTAGATACAGGTTCCCATAGCATTGGCTCTGCTGTAGCCCTAGAGGCATTCCGACAGGCGAATCATTATATTGGATATACGCCCTGCTGATCCGCAGAATATCCGGGTCTGTGATAACCTCCTCGGCCAGCCGAACCAGACGCTCCCGTGAGACGGAAGCGAAATAAGAATGAATGTCGCCTTTGAGAATCCACGGAGTTTCATGGCTTGCGTGCCAGTAATCGCGCAGCAGCTTTGTAAGTCTTGCAGTACCGTATTCGGTGCCACGCCCG